>ERZ772974.16-NODE-16-length-137075-cov-9.874697_pt1 | contig 137075 bp, 151 predicted proteins | sample MGYA00580671_ERZ772974 | MGnify/ENA primary metagenome ERZ772974 (study PRJEB29015, sample SAMEA2738065) | human oral metagenome | biome: human oral; feature: human-associated habitat; material: saliva | place: China | collected 2218 ... | reverse complement strand
AATGTAGCGATAGCGGAGTTACACAGGTTGGGCTAGGCAGGGGACTTCGATACTACCCTTAATATTATCTTCAAAACTGTATCGTTACCTAGTTTTACTTCAATATTTAACATCAGTATCATACCTCCTGGGTTTAAGGAATCATATTACGAAACGAAGTCAGACGCAGTATGACGATGTGTAGTATGATGACTTATGGCTCGGGAAGGCAGGAGGGTTATGTAGATGGTAGTGTAACGAGTGTATGGCACTTAGCTTCATATTTTAGGAAAACATGAAGAAAAAAGTTGCCCGAGATTTATTTCCCGAGCTTGTTTTTGGCCCATTTTTTTTCGCCCCCTCATTAATTTTTCGTTTTTTACTTTTTAACATATTGCGCTGGTTTTTATTGCAGTTGATTTTTTATTCCTGCAAGCTTTTCATTGCGCAAGAAAAAAAGTAACCTAGCTATCACAGCCAAGTTACTTCAATAAGTATGTTACCTAATAAGAATTAATTATCACATATAAGGATTTTGGAAGAAAAAAAATAAGATAGCTAGGTAGAGGGCCCTATATTTTTTACAGTATCTCGCAAACTATATCAAACTATATATTTTTTTGTTTATAATTATCAAATTAATTACTAATATATATTCTCTATAATTATTTCAAACCTACATGCAGAGATCTAACCTTAGCTATCTATTTATAAGAATTCTAGAGGAAAATAAAAAATACAACCCAATCATCACGACTAAGTTGCATTTACCCAAAATTATAATAACTTCACATATATAAGGAATTCATAGCGATTTAAGAAGGTCATATAAAGTAGCACAGAATATTAGTTTCTTGTGCTTAATTATTTTTGACCTTATATTTATCGCTAGGTATAATACAGAGTCTGGTTGAAAAAGAAGCAATCTAATCATCTCGACCCGACTGCTTCAAAACTTATTAACTAAAAATACATAAAAAAATGCAAATACCATCATTATTAAGGCATTGGGGTGAAAATAAATATAACCTAATCATTTTTTGACTAAGTTATATTTTATTATTAACTAAACCATTGTAGTTATTGCATATCTAATTTTCTCTTTATATTCATTCCAGTTTTTAGCACCTGTCATCATAAAAGCGTAGTATGCACATTCATTAAATTCATCTATCCATTCTTGCAGGTTTAGCCTAATACTGATCTTTTCCCAACCTGTTTCAAATTTTGTATCCCCGGCATTCTGATCTGTACTAACACATCCTTTATAATATCTTGACATGCAGTTAGATTTTATTTTATACTTATCCATGTCTCTTGGAAGTGTTGACTTATCTATGGGTGTTTCTTCGTTTTTTCCAGTTTTCATCATGATCTCTCCTTCTGCTTCTAAGACTCTTGCAAATTCTCTTCCGATCATTACATAGTCAGCACCTAAGGCAATACATTTTAGAATATCTGAATTACTATATACATCACCATCTGCTATAATCTTAACGGGTCTTAGTGTTTTATTTTTTGGTCTTGCTTTTTCTTCTTTTATGTCATTGAGTAAGCTGCCGAGGGGGTAATAGAATCCATATTTATCTCTGTTTGACATATGTGCTCCTGCCTGTCCTACTCTAACATAATCAAATCCTGCATTACTATAGAATTCGTATGCATCAGGGTGTTCTATATTTCCTCCCATTAATAAAACTTGGTTACCATATATTTTCTTAAGGTCATTTCCAATCTTAAGTAGGCTAATATCGTGCCCATTTCCTGCGTCAATACAAATATGAAATTGGCTATCACTATTACGCTTATTACCTAGGAAGTAGCGTTTAATTTCAGCCACAGTAAAAGCGCAGAATATCCAGGCACAGTATTCAAGCCTAGTATTAATTTCCTCTGTACTTGGTAGGATAGATCTAATACCTGCATCACTATAGGATTTTACACTAGACTTACCGACAATGCTAGGACTCGGTAATGTAAAAATAGGGAGTGTCTTAGAATAACCTGTCAAGTCAAGTTCATCTGTCTGTAAGTAATTAATATCAGCCCCTAAGTGTCCATTGTTTGTTGCACTTGGTAATAATGTTATTTCATCAAGTTCATATAGATTAATCATAACTATTTTATTTATATTTTAATTCTACTTGTAAGGGAATAAGAAAAAAGTAACCTAGGCAATTTAATACCCAAGTTACATTTTATTTATTTATAACTATTTTCAAATTCTTTTAAACAGATTTCTTCATTGTAGTTGAAGATGTATAAGTTGTCGGTTAGAAATTCAATTAGCCCTTCCCTGTCATAATTTTTCAGTACTTTATCAATCTGCTCTTTATAGTTCTTTTCTACATATTCTAAAGTCCTTTTTCTTTCCTCTCTTAAGTTTTTACCTTCTCGTTCGCCTAGTATAAAATTATTCTCGTCTAGTACATTACCCTTTGTTGGTATGAATGCTCTGAGTTCGTTGGTATCAGAATCTATATAAATATAGACTACTGAACTGTTTCTATGATTTACATTAGCAGTAACTAACTTGAGAGCATATAATCCATCCTTAGTGGTGATAATCTTACTAGATACACTGATTGGTAATATCCTCAGGTCTTCTGTTAACCTTTTTATCGTATCTGACCCTTTGCTTTTAAATACAGATAACGAGATCATTATTTGTAAAACAGAGGTTTTATTCAAGTTCTCCTTATCTAGAGCTAGGCCTGGATTCTTATTTGCTTCGTCTTTTAGTGCCTTTTCAAACTCCTCTGCGCTGGTAAATTTCTTAGGATTAGTTTTCTCAGGGCTATATGATCTTTTTTCAAAAATTTCTTTTCTAATCTCTTTTATCGTCGTACCCTTGTCCTTATAGAACTTAATAAGTTCTGAAAACGCACACTTTTGATATTCAGCTAATATTTTATTTGTTACCTCTTCTTTATTGACCTGTCCTTCTAGGTCATGGAGTTCTATAAAATCCATTATATCTGCATTGAGTCTAGGATTAACCTTTTTAAGAGCTTCTGATAAAATAGATTCAAGTTCGCTCTCAGTAAGATCTTCATACATATGTTTTATAAAAATATATTTTACTGTATTGCCAATAAACTTGAAATTAGATCTTAGTACCTTCTGTTTTATCCTATCTTCTAAGTTGGTAGGTATATTATCTGTAATCAATTCCTCAATATCTTCTTTTAAGAAACTTAGTCTCTTAGATATCCACTTATTTATTTGAGACACGACTGAGATAATTAAGCTAGATTTCTCAATCTTAGATAGCCTAGAGGTTAACTCTGGTGCTTCATTAGATATAAACTCACTAACTTCTTTATGGACTTTGTAGTTTAGATTAATAGGATGAAGGTCTATGTATAGAGGGTAGGGGCCTGTCTGAATCTCTACCTTATCTTCATCTAGATGTCCTATTGTATCATATAGAGAATGAAATATCTCTTGGATTTCTTTTTTGTATTGCTTTAAGAGTCGCCCAGATAATTTATTTTCTCCGATTAACTGCTCCGATACGTTATTTACTGCCTCTGTATAGGAGTAAGTGATGTTTGATTTAATAACCATCAATTCAGACGACTTTAGAATATAGTTTTTCTCTAGATTAGATAAGTTCTCAACTTTCTTCTTCATTAAAAATTCATTAAGTGACTCTACAGTAATCTCATCCTTATTATAATTCTCTGTAAATTCTTTAATTAATTTTTCTAAGTGTTCCATATTTTTTTTAAATTGTTGATATTCTACATGTAAGGGAATAAGAAAAAAAAATACAACCTAATCATCACGACTAAGTTGTATAAATGACAATTTCAAGAATAATTTTACCCATTAATAAGAGTTCAGGGAGGGATAAAAAATTTGAGACTATACGTCCCTCATTTTTCCTAGAATCTTTAGTTCTAAATACTGTTTCAACCTCAATTGGTTTCTTCAGATCAAGTATTGAAAGATTGATAACCTCCCAACTTGATTACAGTAATTAGAAAATAAAGAGCAACACTTTTTATTAGTGCGCTCTCAGTTTATTTTTTTTAGAAACCCTTATCGTTATTTAAGGGTCCATTAGATCCGAATATTATATATAATACTCGGACAAAAACCAACAGGCAGTAAATACCTGCTATTATTTTAAATACTATACTTAGGCTTCCCGCCCAAAGTAAATACACTACTATAATATAAATTAACAGTAATATATAATCAAAAATTTTCATATTTTATAAATTTTATGTTATTGTGTTTAGGAGTCTTACTTATTAGACTCCTTTTTAAGGTTCTCTAACCTCCTAGTTAATTCTAGGTTATTTTTAATCTCTTTTGACAATTTTCGATCTAACATTAAACTAGTATCGTATGTCATCTTACCAAGTAGCGAAACTGACGCTACTAAAGTTACTGTTGCGAGGTAGAAATTTGCCTCGTATAATCTGTTATTATTTTCCATAATTTTATTTATTTTTTAAATTGTTAATATGTCATTTTAGTTTAATTGCTAAGTACTTCTCTTACTTAGTCTTTTGATTACTAATTAAACATATTATATCTATCTTTTCGATGATATAATCAATATTTAATAATTAAGTTGTATTCCTTAATTTCCTAATAATCCGCTCTACTACTATTAAGCCTAGATAATACATTCTATCTTAATTTCATAGTTCACCCTAGTACTTTGGTTACTGCGTTTTGATATTGCTGCTAAGTTATTTTTCATATCTTAGACCATTCATATCTACGTAATAAGCTCTTCACTCATTACTAATTTTTATTTATTTTTACTTATAAGTTAGCTATAATAAAATACTAACTTTTGTTATAAGTGTCTTTAAACCTTTATACGCGCTCGGCCTATATATTTCACGGGTATAACAACTCCCACTTCAAACTATTTTCTAGTTAATAGTGAAATACGTCTACTATTTTTACTTCGCCAAGCCGAAGTTAATGTCATCTCATTAAATTGTTCATATTATAATTTCCCGTAGACCACCTTCAGGTTTATTATAATACTAGTGCTATTCGTTTCAAGCACATGAAAAATAATTAGATACTAGAACTATGTCTAATATCTCTTTAGGTAATATAATTTCATCTTATATTACATATATAAGGCATTTATTTACTTCCTAGACGTCTTAAAAATATCAGCCTAATTATCACAACTAAGCTGATACTCCTCTACATATCCAAATAAATAAATAACTAATTTTTACATATATAAGGTATTCACGGCGATTTGGGGAGGTCATATTTTTTAGCAATTATTCTAACACTTTTGCTATAATTTTTGACCTTATATTCATCGCCGGTATTAATACAGAGTCTAGTTGAAAAAATAAACTAACCTAATCATCCCGACTAAGTTAGTTTCGTATCAGTTACATAAATAATAGAGTTTTAATTCATATATAAGGTATTAGGAAGAAAAAAAGATAACCTAATCATCACGACTAAGTTATCTAAGGTATATTTTATGGCATAGTTCTTACACATATAAGGATTTAAAGTGAATAAAAAAAATAACCTAGCCCTATTACAGACTAAGTTATTATTTTTGTTATACTTTTTCAACTTCTACTTTATCAGGACTACTTACAACCACTTTATCATTTTTATAAGTAACATTAAATCTATTAGACTCTATATTTTCTATCATATAGTTACTAATGGGTGTAATTAAGTTCTTCTCTAGATTTCTTCTCAAGTCTCTAGCACCATATTTAGGGTCACAAAGTTTAATTATATAATCCTTGAACTCTTTTGTAACATTTACTTTTAGTTTATTTCCTGTAAATTGAGTTTTAATTTTCTTATACTCAATATCAAAGATCTTACTCAATTCTTCAGTACCCAGTTCATTAAAAATTACAATTGAACTAAGTCGCCCAATAAACTCGGGTCTAAATGTATTCTTTATTGCATTACTTACTATAGATTCATTTCTTTTTTGTTTCTCATCCCTACCTAGTTTGTTGAATCCTATATTAACATCTCCTGCTAATTCTCTGGTTCCAATATTACCAGTAAAGATGATAATACTAGATGAGAAGTCGATTTCAGTTGTTGCATCTGCTAGTTTTACTTTTCCTTCATCTAATATTGTTAAGAATATATCGAAGATTTTAGGATTCATTTTTTCAACTTCATCAACCAGTATAACGCTATTAGGTTTTCTTTTAACTTGTAACAATTGGGGCTCACTATCAAATCCAATATAACCTGCTGCAACACCTATTAATGAATTTGCAGAGGTATCATCTTTTAGAGTATTACCATCAATTCTTATCAAGTTATCTTCACTGCCATAGAATGTATTAGCAAGCTCTTTACATATCAAAGATTTACCAACGCCACTAGGACCAACGAGCAAGAAACTACCGAGAGGTCTTCTATGATCTGCTCTAAGACCTAAGACATTTTGATTAATTACGTTTGTTACTGTATCAATCGCGTTTTGTTGCCCTATTACTTTAGATTCTAGGGATTTTTTCATCTCTCTTAATTTTTCTCTATCAGTTTTCCTTATTGAATCAATCGGAACTCTAGAGATTTTACTAATTGAGCTTGCAACATCATCAAGAGTAATAGAAGGCCAATTTTTCTTTAGACTTCTTTCTCTTGCTTTTTTACTGTTTTCTATTTCTAGTTCTTCCTTAAGTTTATTTTCTTCTGCTTGTAATCTCTCAGCTTCTTCGAAATCACCTGCTTCTTTTGATTTCAGAACTAAGTCAACTTTCTTGCTTATCGCTTCATTCAGTTTCTTCTCAAGTCCATCTAGTGCAGTATTATCAACAACTTTTTTCTGTTTTACTACTGCACCTGCCATATCAAGGACTTCAATTGCTTTGTCGGGTTGTTGTTTTCCTGATATGTATCTTTGACTCCATCTTGCACAAGCCTCGATTACATCCTTATCTATCTTAACTTTGTGGAAATCTTCATACTTAGATTTAACACCATTCAAGATTTTAATAGTTTCTTCAACTGTTGGTTCTTTAATACTAACCTGTGTGAATCTTCTATTAAGTGCTGCATCTTTTTCTATGAATTTTCTATACTCTTCGTCTGTTGTAGAACCGATGCATTGAAACTCACCCCTTGCTAGATATGGTTTGAGTATATTAGCTGCATCACCATTACCATTTTGTCCTCCATTACCTACTAAGTTATGAAGTTCGTCAATATAAACTATGATATCTTTATTATCACAGACTTCTTTTATTATGTTCTTTAATCGCTCCTCATATTCGCCTCGGAATTTTGTGCCCGCTACTAAGTCGTTTAAGTTAAGTGAACAAATTCTCTTACCGACTAGATCTAATGGCACCTGTTTAGAGGCGATTCTTTGAGCGAGTCTTTCAACAACTGCACTCTTACCTACGCCAGCTTTACCTGTTATGCTTACATTAGGTTTTCTTCTTTTGCATAGAATCTTAATTATTGAATCAACAACATCATCTCTACCAATGACAGGATCGAATTTTTTGTTAATCGCTTCCCTCGTCATGTCTCTACTAAAAGAATCAAGTATTGGTGTTTTTGAATCAGGATCTACATCAGCTACATTTATTGCTTCATTAGTTCCCCATGCCTCAAACTCACTATCATCTTTTTCTGTAAGTTTATTATTTATACTAAAATCAGGGCTCGAGTAATCAATTCTTTTTTCTTTTAGTTGTTCAGAAATATTTAGAAATTCTGAGTTTATACCGTACTCCTTAATTAGTCTAACAGAACCTTCAAAATCTGCAAGATCAAGACAAGATATTAAAAGGTCTCGTGATTGTATATTTCCTTTACTTTCTACCTCTTTAGTTACGAAATCGAAAGAAACATTCAATGAATCTTCTAGTGTAATTCCATCTTCGAGGTTAAATACACTCTCTTCATTTGGATCAATCTTTCCATTCTTTTCAGCCAAGTCTTTCAGCTTCTTGAGTAGTTCTGCCTTTTTTTCTGCAGGTATACACATAAATCTAAGATCAAGTTTTGGGTCTAGATCAGAGAATTTTCCTCCCCTGAAATAGAAGTTGAGAAGATTATAAACAAAATTATCAACTGTTATGTACTTTAGTTTGTTACTTTTTGCAAATTCCTCGCATAATAATAAAACTGCTTCTAAATCTTTTTCAAATTTCTTCATTATTGTTTTTTATTTATTTTACTTCTATTAATAAGATTTCTAACCCACCATAAGAACAAAAAAATAAAAAGGAACCTAATTATCCCAATTAAGTCCCTTCTCCTAACATTAATATGAATGTATAAACGAATCTTTATAATATCTATCCATCTATAAGGCATTGATAGGTTAATAAAAAATATAGCCTAATCATCACGACTAAGCTATATAATTATTAGTAAGTTTTTAAATAACAACTTTACATAAGGTATTAAAATAGTAGTCAGGGAAAGTTTTACTCATCTTTTCATACTCACACATTTATAGTATAAAACAGATAAAACCATAACTACTCATATATAAGGAAATGAATGGTGTAAAAAAAATAGGACCCATTTACTTTAGGTCCTATATTAATTTTATAGTGTGTGTGTATCAATTAGTTGTAAGAATTGATCTCTTGTCATTGATCCACCTGCAGCAGTCTTATGACCCCCACCACAGAAATTTTCTTTCATGTAATCAGCCAGGTTTAATCCAGTTTCACTTTCACTATACATTGATATTGCAAATGGTCTACCTTCTGCTACATCTCTCTTGTTTACACAGATGGTTATATCGTAGTTGTTAATAACTGAATTGAACTGCTGACTTCCAAATTCTGAAGTTAACATGCAAATTCCTCTATACTTACCTGCAACTAAGACAGGGAATCCATAAGTACCTACAGAAGTTTTATGTCTTTTCTGATTATAGGTATTTATTGTTTTTCCACTTTCAATAATATCTGCAGTTAATCTACTATCTTTCTCAATTAATTTTTCAAACACCTGATTAATTGAGTTATATACTACGCCATACTGAGTTTTAAGACCTAACTGAAAAGCAACTGTCTCTTTGTCCCATGAAAATCTATCTTTATTCCAGACATCATAGGCAGATATTAGTCTTATACTCTTAGGCGCTGTTTTGTTGTTGTATAAATAATTCCAGCATAATTCACAAGCGCCAACACCAAGTCTTCTAACACCTTCTAAGTCATCATATCCAAGTTCCTTAGATGAATCAATGGCGCTAATATGATGGTCAATCCAAACAACTTTATATCCGCCTAGGTTTTTAAGACTTAACATATCCTCAGGTGGAAATGATATATCTACAAGGAATACTAGACAAGATTCACCCTCTTTTATTTCAGGTAATGAAGGTCTAGGATCTCCATATGTCCAACCTTTCGTAATAACTTCTTGTATACCTAACTCTTTTCTAACATAGTGCTCAACAATCGCACATGAAAATAATCCATCATAGTCAACTCTATGATAAAAAATAATTACTTTGTTTTCCATTATATGTTTTCATTTACTATTTCTTCTAATAAGGAACGGACTATGTTATTAGTATTAAGTTCATTTCTTTCTATTCCAGAAATCAGAGGATAAAGTGAGGAGTCATACGGGTTTACTTTCTCACTTACTCTGGATAGTGCAAAAATTTTAAACTTTATTCTATTTAGTTCTTTAGAGTTCCTATACCCAAAAGTCTCTGATCCAAAAAAATTTAATCTAATCTTAAATCCAGGATTTTTAAACTCAACCTGATCTAGTATGTCTTTTAGCTTTATAATCTCATAGCCTTTATTTTTCAGGAGCGACACACACTCCTTACTCAATAATCTTCTCTTAAACATTACACTTCTCATATTAATAAGGAGCATATTTCGTCTAAACCGCAAAAATGTATAATACAGAAAGAAAAAAATGTGCAATTCAGTTTATTAGTAATATGTTTTAGTTATGAAAAAAAAACTAACCTAATCATCTCGACTAAGTTAGTTCCTTCGTTCTTTGTATTTATGAATTATTATTACACATATAAGGTATCAGGGTGAAAAAAAATAGTAGTCAGGGAGGAACTTTTCACTTACCTTTTTATGCTTTTAGATCTCCTAGTCCACATAACTCCGTAAAACCATAACTACTACAACTATAAGAAAATGAATATGAAAAAAATATTTAGGACTTTCAGATATTACATAATCCTCTGTAACATCGTACTTGTCCTTTATTGGCATAGATCCACTTCTTATTTATTAGGTACCATCCAAAGCAGCTTCACTATGTCTAAACTAATTCACCTCTTTCATTAGTAGGTAGTATTTTGTTATAACTCTATACACCTATAAGGATTTGAGGGATTGTGTTTTACTTTAATATTCTATTTAGGAACTTCAGGTCATAAAATAAATCCTTTCTATTTTTTGGACCTGTTATGAACATTCTAGAAACATCCATCATACTTTTATCAGACTCTGTGAAATATTCAAATGCTTTATATGCAAGTTCACCAGTCCTCAGAGCATTTATTGTAAAACTTTCTAGGAATGCCCAACTATATTTTTTATGTGGATCAACTATTTTATCCAGGAAACTACTACAAACATTATATCTCTGTGTTAGTACTCTATCTAATTCGTTCAAGGCTTGTTGTCTTTTCTCACCTACTATTAGATCAAATTTTCCTGTCTTTGGATTTTTATGCATTGGACCACCTGACGCATAGTATTTTAATCTAAGTTCATTAATACCATACTCTTCTTCCATATACATTTTTCTAGCACGATCTTCTTTAATACTTTCTAAGCTATCATGACTAGATCCATCAAGTTCAATATACATTTTTAGATCTTTCATGTATAAGTCAAGTGACATAAAAGATTTGTTCAGTATACTTTCATTAGTTACTCCACATTTTTTGCAGCATCTTCTCCACTGCTTACTTACTAATGGCACTTGATATTCTGGCACATAGTTTAAGAATGTCTTAGACTTACTTAATATGCTCAAGTCTTCTATTACCATTCTTGCATATGTGCTGTTATTAAGTGCAAAACCTAAGTGAGAACTGGGGCATAATTTAGTTTCATCATCAGACTTAATTAATCTTTGTCTTTTTGTTATTAGGTTCATATGCCTCTTACCACTAGTTTTCTTTTTATCATTACCAAAAATATTCCTAGGAAAGTATATACTACTATCTACTTTCAATTTTAGGTTCGTAATTGGATGATAGGCAACTTTACTTTCAAAAATTCTATTGCCAGGTAATAATACGTTCTGCACTAGGTTTTCTTTGATCTCTTTAGCTTTCATACTTTAAAAATTTATATTATGAATAATCACTATTGAATTATTTTAATAAGAAACCTTCCTCTACACAAAACAAAATAAAAGATGAAAGGCTCTCCTATATATAAAGCATGAGGACGAAAAAAAAATAAACTAACCTAATCATCACGACTAAGTTAGTTAAAATTTTTTATATGAAATCAAACAACAAAAATACAACATGTATCTTTACGTATATAAGAGTTTAAGCTGTTATATAAGTGACTTAAATATTTTATTATATTTCCTCCATTGAAAAAAAAAACAAGCCTAATTTAATAAGCTTGTAATTATCTTTAGATAAATAATTAAAAACAATTACTACTAACCTATCTAATACAAAAACTACGTTGAAATTACCTTTAGGTAAGTAATTATAAACAATTCTATCCACTCTCCGCTTGCATTACTACAGTTGAAATTATCTTTAGATAAACAATTGTAAACAATACATCTTCTGTACAGTCAAAAGGTTGTCCGTTGAAATTATCTTTAGATAAATAATTATAAACAATCAAATCAAAAAGCACTTAAACATTGATGATGTTGAAATTATCTTTAAATAAACAATTATAAACAATTCTTGTAATATAATTTCTGTATCAAGATGTGTTGAAATTATCTTTAAATAAACAATTATAAACAATACGCACCACTTAACTATATAGTTCTTAACTACTTATAAAAGTTTTATCCTGAAATTTTGGTATAAACTAGCTCCAAGTCTTCTGAATTAGCCCAGTTTATGTTTTCTATTGTTAGTAATCCACCATCCAATATAGTTGGGTTTACTCCTACCTCAGATAATTGTTCTACTATCCTATTATCTGTTATTGGTACTGCTATTTTACCACTATACTTCCTTTTTCTGAAATCGACACCTCTAGTTATTAATTTTGCATTCGGATTATAGCCCCCTAGCGCAGTCAAATTACTTCCAATACCTGGTTTGCCAATTAAGAAGTACCAGAATGTAGAAGTACTAACTTTTATCTTTGGCTTTTTACCTTTATTAAGTCTGTCTATACTGAAACCTAGGAATTCTTCTAATTTTCCGATTGTTATTGTCTTTAGAAAGTATTTAGTTTTCTTTTTTAAGAATTCTATGACTCTTTCATCTTTTAAGTGTTTCCTAAATTCGCTACCAAACTCAACAAAAGTATATTTCTTAGTTACATCTTCTGTTACCACTAGTGAGTTAAAGAATTGCATTATCTCTTCTAGTACTTCACTTGATTCAAAATATGCTCTCTCGAAGTACACCCAATTTAATATACATCCTTCTCCATCTTTTCCCTTTAGTGTACCTCTATCTTTGATAATTTCTTTGATTTTTGCATCAGAGTTATCTAAGAATTTTGCATTATTGAACAATTCCTCGTCTATGACATCATCATATTTTATGTATGAATTTTTTGCCATTTCATAGATAACCTCACACCTCTTAAATACCGACGGTCTGTTACTTGCTACGGGAGCAAGACCTGCCATAACGTGCAGTGCGTTACTAAGTTGATTTACTCCAATTGGTTTTTCTTCGTCTGGAAATCGAAATGGCACTTTCCCTATTCCTGGTAACCAATGGTTTTTAGGATTTCCTCTGTACCTCGGCAAAATCACAGCTGCATTTTCAAAGCTCAAGAATAAATAATTCATACTACTCATTATCTTTTCCCTGCTTTTTTAATTTTTTCTCTTCTTTTATCCTAGCAGCTTCTTCTCTTGCTTCTTTCTTAGCTCTAAGTCTTTCTTCTTCGACTTTTTTGTATTCCTCATCTATATCTTTCATTCTTTTTAGATCTTCATCAGTTACTTCTGTGAATAAGGAATCGCATATTATCTGAAGTTCATTTATGTCATTTTCAGAATATATTTTTATCCAGCCTTCCTCTTCATTTTCAAAAGTATCCTTAATTAGATCATCTACTATTTTGATTTCCAGGCTTTCACATTTTGTCCAAGCTGTATTTCTTCTAATATTAAGTTTAAGAATATTAGTTAGAATATGTTTTACTAATCTATTGACAATTTCATCACCCAACATAATTCCATACTCTGCAAATGTATTAGTCAAGTATTTAGCTGATGATGTAAAATATCCTATCTTATATTGTGCCTCATCCCCATAATGAAATCTAAGCACTCTATCGATTAATCCTTTCTCACACCACTCTGTCATTACTGCAGCCCGATCAAATCTAACGTCAGCAGGTACAAATGCTAGTGTCTTAAGATCAATGACTCCTTTTGCACTATATGTTACATCCCCTATTTTCTCAACAGTAAAGAATGAAGTATCTGTTCTTTCTCCTGTTGTTGATCCTACTTCCATTAAGTTTGATACGTTATTATTTGTCTGTATCGCATCTGTTATAGTAAGAGGAGATTTTCTTTTCAAGGTATTACCATCAACCGACTTAGCAAACATATAACCTCTTGTCAATCCTACATCTGACAGTAAATAGTTGCAATATATGTTTTCATCTGTCATAATTGCTTGCGTCATTGCCTCTACATCATGTTCATATATATGATGCCTTAAGCAATCTGCACTAATCTTTAATTTATAATCATAGATAGGTTTCTCTTCACCTTTACTATTAATATAAGTTCTGCCTGTATTATAAATTTGTTTCTTGGCTAGTTTGATATTATTATTAATCGTTATACTTGATCAATAATACCTAACTTCTTTAATGTGAATGCTTGTGTCTTACTATCATCAAAGTTAACACATCCATTACCTACTAAACCTAATCTAAATAAAATTTGTTTTGCCATGATTTTTATTTTTATTATAAATTACTTAAATTAATTTTCTGCTCCAATACATTCCATAACTTACTATATATTACTATTTTTGCTTTTTTATTATATAGTATGTCATTATCATGTAAGTATTGGAAGAATGCATGTTGTTTATTATCTAATGCTTTATTGTCTTTACTAACCAATAGATACGCTTTTATAATCTCCATAATCAACTGCGACATTGTCTTATCACCATAATATATATCTACCTCATTAATAGTAAATAATTCTATACAACTATCACTAGAGGTAGCAAATTCCAGTATAGCTTCAAACAATGTTATTATTTGTGAAGTTTTTATATCTGGAATCTCTTTAAATAAACTTGTATATTCTTCGTATGCAAGTTTTATATAATCTTCAATACTATAACCTACTTCATCTATTATACACCAAAAATCGTTCATATCAAATCCACTCTCTCTATTAAAATATAAAGAGATAAAATGTCCGATCTGCTCCTCTATTGAATAAGTATCATAAAAATAGATCCGCACGAAGAAAATTTCCATTAACTCGGTAAACATTGAATTACTGAAATCATCCAACCCTACATCAGTACTAAGACAATCATTTATCTTAGTTAGGACTTCCTTGTGTATATTTTCTTCCATACAATTTAATCAATTTTTCTATCTTTAATTTCAACACATCCAAATCCGAACCCTGTTGAAATCCCTAATCCTAAGTTATATAATTTTCTTCTAGCACTCCGTTTACCTCTAACTATAAACATAGCCTTAGAAGATATGTTTTTAACTTTACCAATAGGGACGCACACTTTTTTACTATTCTCAAAATGGAAAGGTTCAAGTTTAATACTTCTTGCTTCTTTTTCATCAACTCCATTCTTAAGTAGTTTATTTATGCAATGTTCTTGAAGTACTTTTATGTAATCTTCATCTTCTACTGTATAAGCTTTTTTATTAATTCTCAAATAAATCGGACTTATAGTTCTAATAATATCATAATCGGAGAAAGGTTTATATTCACTCATTTTCATTTGATCATACTTAAGTGAACCAATACCTTTATCTTCCTCCATACTATTCATAAGGGCTGATAGTACTTGTGAGATGAGTTCTGTTTCGTTTGAGGATATTAGAATTGATCCTCCATCCTTAAAAACTAATTTACCATTCTCATTTAGTTTACCTCCCTGCAAAGATGAAACGCAGTAATTAGATTGTTTGCCGTGATAGGGATTATTTTCTCCTAACAGTTTCATTATAAATCCATTTACTTCTTTGTTCATTGGCCCAATAAACTCTTCATCAGTTCCATTAAAGAATAATTTTAAAACCATTTTTTTTTAAACTTTATTAAATCAACATTAACCCTAGATCTTTGTCATACTCTGCATAATATAAAAGCAGTGGTGTGTCATAATCTAAGGCATATTTCCACAACTCTTGATACCTGTAATTATAATCTTTAAATTTTCTTTTAAAGTTTTCTATGTTCATATTTTTATAAGCATTATAGTGACATTTTTTAGCCTCTTTATCTTCCTTTTCTTTTTCTCTAAGATTATTTAAGTCTATTGTCACTGGTTCACATATATTACCATCACTATCTTTAGCAACTACATATATACTACTATTATCTCCTCTATATGTTAATCCATTTGTTAGTTTTTTCTTCTTACCTTCTTTTACTTTCTTTGCTGAATATGGCTTAAAATAGGTTAGATATTCTGCACCCTTAATAAACCAGTCATAGATTAATCTTCTTATTTCTATTTTATTATCAGCATAGAATTTATTATAGATTACATATAGATCATCTTTTGTTATTGTTTTTCCATCAAGCTTTGCCAATTCATTATACCATAACCTATAAAGTTCTGTATTATATGTTTGTGTTATGAATTTCTTTGACCCTCTATCGTTTGGAAGTGCACAGACATAGTAGTTAATTGAGTCGTATTCTTTAAATCTACCGCCTCTACCGCAACCTCTTTGTATTGTACCCTCTGGATTTATAACAAAGTCGTATATATTTTGTGCAGAGATATTAAGACCAACACCAATTATATTAGTTCCTACAATAGTGTTTCTCTTATCTAGGTTACTTTTCTTTCCATGCATCAGGTAGAGTGTCTTTTCTATTTCATTTCTCCTTGATGTTGGAAATTGAGAGTGTATTAAGACCGAATCATTTCTCTCTTCTCTTACACCTCTATATATTTCTTGAGCATTTCTAACTGTATTTGTAATGACGAATGAGTCTTTTTCTTTTACTTGTAATTGTTCTATATTATCAAGTTCTAAAAGTTTTATATTAACTTTCATATCGCCATTATAATTTGAACTAGGTTTTACAACTTTTACACCTCCCCACTCAAATACTTCATGAAACGGTATTGCAGTGGCTGATAAGAATAGTGTCTTCGAGTTAGTCCAATTTGTTCTGGTATATCCATAAGTTATAAATGCAGGATATAAAGGTGCAGTACATAAGAACTCGTGAAATTCATCAAATATAACATTACCACCTATTTCTTTTACTAAGTTGTGTGCCATATTATTTTTGACCATCATTGACAAGAAATTATCAATATTAGTTACTAATATATCACAGTTCTCATCTCCTTGTATATAATCTCCATGTAGTAATAGTCCAGTTGTTATTTTATTACTAAATCCCATCTTTTCTAATTCACTAACAATAGAAATATATGTACTCTCTGCAATAACATTACGAGGAGTTACCCATAATGTTTTCTTTTTATTTCTTAATATCCATCTAATACCTATGAGAGTCTTTCCAAAACCTGCACTAGCAGGAATTACACAATTATTTTGTTCACAGATTCTATCCATTAATTCATTCTGACCCTGTAAACGTTCTATATCATAAACTTCATTACCTTCACTATCAAATGCCCAAACATTATAGTCATCGTTTGGTAAGTGTTCAGCTTTTATCTTTTCATTGTAGAGTTTTTCAATAAGTTCTATATCATACTCTGCAAAAGAATCTGAATACTCTGGATATGATGAAACTAATCTGTCGGCAAATATTAAAATAGATCTAGATAATAAGTATCTCATGTTTCTTTCAATCTCTTCTCTTTTGTTTCTAAGATCTTGTCGGAAACTGATTGCATGATGTAGAGTAATCCCAGACACTTTTTCATTTCTGTCTGAGTCTCTTTCGTCATACTCTAAGTTTACTTCAAACCTATCTAGCAAATATTCTTTCATGTCTAATAAGAAACTATCAAACCTTTCCTTTTCTTGATCAGATAATTTATTTAATATATCATTTACGCCTAATTCAGATAAGTGGCTATAAACAATATGATGATACAAGACAGCAGATAATGCCCACTCATGTTTACTTAAGTTTGTATATCTTAATGCATACGCCCAACTGAACATATTATGAGTAGCGTGGAAGTCCCCTTTTCTTTTCTTAATCAAAGGTTCTAATCCATCCTCTGAAGAAATATACTCTATTTTCTGTTTCTCACCTTCTAAGTAAGATTGAAAAATATCAGTACACTTCCCTATGTCATGTAAAGCTGCTGCACTTAAGATCCCATTATATAATTCTTTTGTTGAGAACTTATTAATAAACCATCTTGACTTCTCATCGATGATTTGTTGCAATGTATAATGCGTAACATTAATAACTGCCTTTGTATGTTCTTGTAACGTTATTAATCTTTCATTTTGTTTTGATTTTGCTAATAGTTTCATATAATTTTAAAATGATATAAGTACTAAGTTATATAGTACTTATTGCTTCTGTAAAGGTTTAAATTTCATATCTATTAGTAAGGATTAAAAAGAAATAGATACCCTGATATTAGGTATCTTGATTAAATTTTCTATATGAAAAGTACCCTGCCCACTGTGCATCACATAAATAATCCTTAGGTCTATATAGACTATACTTTGGGTTATCTGCTAGTTTGTACATATAATCTAATAGGTCTTGTACAATTTCTTCCAAGTCACAATATTTTAAAGAATTATTTACTAAGTCCTTTATATAATGACGTCTTGTTTTATTTGTAGTTTTTAAATCGTAGTACTTACCATGTGAGAAATATTTAAAAGGCAAATCATCAGTTAGTTCAAACTTACTATTTATTAGTCTACGAACAATCTGTCTTCTTAAGTGATTAGTTAACTGAAATTTAGTAAAACATTTATTACCACCATTTAGATAGAAGCAGAGAGAAAACGTATAAGCTATCTCTACTGTACTAAAGTTTTTTAGGGCAGGTGAATTATTTATAGTATTATCTTGAAAAATTTGATCTATTACGTTATTCTCTCCAACTGCTAAAAAATCGAGTGGGTTATATATTTTTATTTTTCTATCGGATAAGAAAGTAATATAGACTTTATCTTTTGTTAAATAATCTATCCTATATTTCATCAGATATAAGGGAAAAAGAAAGAGATATAATTTCTTATACCTCTTTTATAATTTCAACATGATCCCATCTCCCTAAAAGTTTACTATCAGGGTGGGATAATATATCTATCCTATTTGTGAACCTAGGATTCATTGTATCATGAACTTCGTATTCACCTTCTATAGACTTATCACCTTTTTTAACTATAACTTTCACAACATCCCCGTATCTATAAGTGCTTCTTAGGTCCCTAGATACAGCAATCCACTTGAGCTGTTTATTTTTCAATTTTCTCATGGATATTTTTGAACCATCTGCTGTTATCAATGGATTATTATCGCACTGTTTTCCAATCGGGTGATATATTGTTGCGGTTACTCTAGTCTTTATTTTTCTCACATCATTGGAGATTTCCTTAGGATCTCTCCATTTATATTTTAATTTATTATAGTCATCTAGATTTTCTTCAAGACGACTACATTTTCCTATAAAGCTATTTGTATAATTAATAGCTTCCTTAATCTTTTCTTTTTCTCTTTGACCTGCTATGCTTTCTTCTGCAGAGCTAAGTCCATATCCAAAAAATGTTGCAATTATCATAACTGCAAATATAAAAATTAAATTATTTCTCATATATTTTTATTTTATTAGTTTTCACTATAAATAAGGCAATGAGACTATAATTTAAGTTGATGTAAAAAAAAAAATAGGTATAAATTAAATATACCTAAAGATTTTTTATACTACTCTCTAATATGTAAGTACCACTCATTATCCTCTTTAGTTGCTATATAATATCTATAGTACATAAAGAAGAGAAAAATTCCTGACTTAGTTCTATCTCCTAGAAGTGAAGGAGTTTTATTAATTAGGAGAGCTTTATATATTGCTCCTAGTATGTCATATATTTTATCTTCAATACTATCGGCAAAAGGAACTAATGTATTTCTCATTTCCTTTGTAACATTATTATTCATTTGGGAAGTAAAACGTATATAGCCATAGTGTTCTATTTCTATTGGTGATCTTTTGAGTCCTTTATTAAAATTAGATAAGCTATTAATAAAACATTCCTCACTTAGTATCTTATCTTTTATAAAAAATGTAGTAATTAATGTACCTTTTTCTACTTTTATTTTTTCTACATCAACATCTCTCATAAGTTCGTCTAGGTCATTGAATTTTAAGCTACTAAAGAGTTCAAATGCTGTAATTGCCCTACGATCTCCTAATACTTCACATAAAGATTTCTCATTAAATATCCAAAAATCTGTATTAAATCTACCTAAGTATTTATCACAATAATATAGGTTTATAATTTTCATATATTTTCTAGTATTTATCAAATAGGTTATAATAAATATAATATGCCTTAATTAGAACTTCTACTGCATCGTCTGTTAAAAATATTAGTTCCTTACCTAGCTTAACTCTCTGTATCATTCTCCAGATAATTTTTCTGATCGTATCTATTGAATCTAGTTTTTTATTTTCATTGAGGTAAATAAGTGACGAGTATATATCTGATCCTTGAAATTCATCTAGGTCAGTACCAAACTCAATAGAAGAGTCTTCCTTGTTTATAAATCCTAATAGAAAATCCGCAGCATCATCATCTGACTCACCTGACCATATAAAACCCGAGGCATGATTGATAAGATTTAGTAATGTTTGGAACTTTGGAGAGTCTGATACTAATATTTCAGAGACTGGATAAAATTCCTCAGTTTCCATACATTCTATTCTACTTATGTACTTCTTGTCTTTTAATATATCAATACCATTCTCCTTAATATCTTCCTTAACTTCATTAGGTGATATTTCAAATAATTCCCAGAACTCCTCATATATAGCTTTAGTTGCAGTAATGGGTATATTAAACGCAACTTTATATGCATAACCTAACTTTCTATATTTAAAATCAAGAACTTCAATAGGCGCTCCAACTATTAACATATTCTCTATATTTTTTGTACAATAGTTTATTTATGTAGTTAAAATTACAAGACATTGAGCGGTAATCGAATAGTTTAGTAAATTCCTCCGCTACTTGATCTTCATTTATGTGCTTAATTGATTCATTTATTAACTTTTTCGCACTCTCTGATATATATGTCTTTAGAACAGGCATTTGTTCCCAGGATGTATTAGCCTTAAACTTATTTATAAAAGCCATAGTTGTCAATTTTTTAGTGAGTACTGTTAAATTGATAGAGGTAACAATGCAAAAATATTTAGGAACTGGAAGGTCGCTGAGGGTTAAGTTATTTATCGTTCTATAAAAGTCGCCTATCCTTCCTTTATGAAGAGAGTTATTTAAACTTTTCTTTATACTAGGATCCAATTCTCTAAAACTACAAAGCTTGAATGGCTCACCTATTATTACTTCAACAAAATGCTCTGTACCTATTAAATTTTCTGAAATAAATTCCATCCGTTATTCTCCTTTATTCTATAACGTAAGTAAAGACGTAATAATTCAAAAAGTTCATTACGATCTATTTTATCTTTGAGTATAAGTGGATTGTCTAGATTATTTAGTTTATCAAATATAATCTTTAGCATCTTATCAGTATTAATGAGTTTATAAATATCTGGGTATAATAACTTTATCTTTTTTCTTTCTTTGTTATTTATTTCCCCTCCATCGAAAGATTCACCTTCTGAACCAATTAACCAGAATGATTTGTAGTAAGAATTATTAAAATCGTCAAACCTAAATAGTTCCTTAGATATTTTATTAATTAAATAATTATTACTTCTTGTTTTACACAGGTAATCTTCGTAATAAATCAATAATTCTATCGATCTAGTCTTTGTATTATCTAGCCTTATATTTTCAAATTTTTTATATATCTCATCAAACTTACATAGACTAAATAATAAAAGGACATTCTCTAGATCTTTTCCTAGTAGGCCTTCAATATAATCTTTCCTATAGATCTCAACTGGGTCTACAAATTTAATATAAAAAGAAATATACTCATTAATTGTTCTGTATTCTAATATTTCTATTTCCATTCTTTTATTTTATAATAGATATATAACCCTAATATACTATAGCCCCCATTATGAAGATTTAGGCTAGACTTTTTATCAGGGCTGCCATTTTCTAAGTCTCTACATATTTTCTCAATAATATCTTCATTACTGATATTTAGGTTAGATAGTCTCAATAATCTACTTGCGGTTATATAACTTTCAATATTTACTATATATGGATTAATCTTATCATAATAGAAAACTAAAGGACTTTCGTATGCACTACTGTAGAGAGAATATCTAGGCTTTAATAATAAATCCAGCAACCTATGATCTGATGGAATTACTTTGCTGTAATCTGTTATGCAAACAGTAGTTGTAAAATAACCCTCATCTACTTGAAAAGTACTTGGATCTAATTTGTCTATTATACTTTTCGCACTCTTCATGTCAAAACAAGAAAAGCAATGTTCTAGATACTTTCTATCCTCATCACTTAATTGTCTCTGTATTGAGCCCTTCAGTATTATGTGAAGTTTTTCATTTGAGATTAAACAACACACTTTTGATTCATCGGGATAATCTGCTATATTAAATATATCAAAATTCATAATTTAATCTTCTATATGTATAAAACTCAATAAAATATCTTGCTGTTGGTGGGTTAATGAATTTTAGTGTCTTACTAGTACCTATGAGTCTATATAATGACACTAATAACTTTATAATCTCTACCTGAAAATCAATCTTACTAATTACCTGCAGAAATTTTTTGCTAATACTAATATCAATGTCTATAAATTCCATATCAATAATATGATCAAGCCATAAATTTTGAAAATAGTTACCAGAGTTAATCCATGTAGATTTTCTGATAAATTCATAATGTGACATGAATTTATTTATATTACTATCGAATTCTGTGAGTATACATAAATCCAACTTTCCTACTTCAAGTCTATTTTTATCAAGACTATCTATAATAAAATTAAATTCATCAGGACTTCTCTTAGTAAAACTGTCTAATAGATCTAAGTAATCTATTTTACCTAACTGCTCTGAAATAGAATCGGCTTTATAACAGCTAACATAATTTTTAAAAACAGTTAAGCACACTTCCTTATTTCCATTTCCTACAGTATATGTGCCAAAAATATTAAACTCGCTGCTCATTGCGTAAGTTCTTATATTTATAATACAGATAAAATCCAAGCAAAGATGTGACACATGGCCTAGATTCATCCATTATATTTAAGCTATTCTTAGTTATTTCTTTATATAGGATTTTCAGTACCTCGTTTATACTAATTTGACCTACTGCCTTTTCAAACCTCTCTTCTTCAAGCATAAGAAGATCACTTGGTGCTTCTTTAGAAATATAACAGGAATCGTTTAATAGTATTTTAAGCGATAAACGGCTTATTAAACAAAGTCTGATAAGATCCTCTGGCGGATATACTTTAATCATCCACCTAATAATCTTTTCCTTTGAATGAATTTTATTTAAGTTCTCTGAAGGAATATTGCTTATAAAATAATAATTACACTCTTTTATTGAGTTTAAGTCTGTACGTGAAATTATATTATCTATTTCCCTAAAATCCTTTTTCACAAATAAACTAATCAGTCTATCTGCTTCTATAAAATTTTCTACATCAAAACATTTAACTGGTTCATCATACCAAACTGACCAGTAATGATTCATTGATTTATTATATCTAAATGATTTATTCACAATAATTTATATTTATTTTTCTTAACTTTATCATATACTAATAAGGTTTGAAAATCTTATATATAGAAAGTATAATTTATTTAATTATGATGAGAAGTATTTACAAAAGAATTTTTAATAGTAAAGAAGAAGTAAATAATAAAGACCTGAATACTGTTAGGGGATTAGAAATACAAAGAGGAGAAACAGTTGGAGCACTTACACCTTACGTTATAAAAGAAAGTAAGGATATTAGAACAGTGCAAGTTGATGTATTTTCAGAACTCATTAAGAACAGAACTTTATTTTTTGATAGAGATGTTGAGAGAGATTCAGTAACTACAGCCATGTGTCAACTTCTATATATGATGGCTGTCAGTAAAGAGCCTATCACTATCTATATTGCAACTCCTGGAGGTGATGTATATTATGGACTTGCACTATATGACCTGATGGAAATGATTAAGAAAGAAGGAATAATCATAAATGTCTATTGTATTGGCTTAGCTGCTAGTATGGGAAGTATATTAATGTGTGGAGGATCAAGAGGTCACAGATATGCACTTAAGCATTCCAGGATCATGATACATCAACCATTGTCAGGTACAGGTCCAGGACATCATCAAGAAACGGACATAAGAATCTTGAGTGAGGAAACTAGTATCTTGAGAAAAGAACTAGAAACAATTTTAGCAGAGGCAAGTGGTAAAACAGTTGATGAAATAAACAAGGACTGTGAGAGAGATCACTGGTTGACTGCTGATGAGTGCTTGCCTGGTAAGTTTGGTAAGTTTGGATTAATTGACGAAATAAAAACGTCATTCTAAGATAAATATAAGAAGGTATGCTTTATGTAGTTTGCCTTCTTTAAATTTTTTACATATGAGATTAGAAGTAAAAGTTGGAAGAGATATAAAAAATAGGGCAGTAGTTCTTGTACCTATTAAGATTGAATATGATACTAGATACCCAATTATTAATAAAAGTGCTAAACCATGGACAATAAATCAAGGAATAGCAAATAATCAGTTCTATCTAGAGGGAATCGACAACAACCTAAGAGAATCTGAGAAAAAGCTAGATGAGTTTTGTATTATATTAAAAGGTTGGGAAATAGGAGGTACAGTTTCTGTAGATACCGTACTGGATATTCTATACACTGGCGGATTATTAGAACAGTACTGTCTAACTAATACAGAGTTCAGTTCAAATGTAGTACTGAGAGATAGATATTCGATATCCAGAATTGTAGAAATGGGCTTAAATGTAGACACTAAGAAATTATTACAGAAACCATTATTTAATTCTGATGCAATAATAGGAAATCTATATAGAAAATATCTTGATAACTGCTAAATTCTTTATTAGTAGAAATCTTCATTGTTTTAATTGATTATTTGATATAGCTTGGTCGTGAGATTAGGCTATATTTTTATTTTCCTCTTGATTCTTTATATATGGATAACAAAGGTTTGAACATAGGTGACGACTATACTTGAAGGTGTTCAGTAAAATGATATACTCGAGTGCACAATAGAACTCCTTTGTTATCTATTTTTTTTTCTGGCCATATTTTCAGTTCATATTATTGATGCGAAGCATGTATTTCTGAACTAACTTAAATGGCCGTCTATAAACCGTACAAGTGCCTTATTAATAGAAATAAAATTAAATATGGAAATTAGAGTAGATGATAGCTGGACAATATGTTACTTTATTATGTTGTTCGGTTTAGCAATTATTGCATCTGTATCTTATATAGTAATTAGTTATATTATAGATACAGTAAAGAGTTATAAAAGAGAGATTAAAAAATTTTGGGAGGGGATTTAGTTCCTCTCCTTATTTTTCACAAAACCAATAATAAAAATAGAATAGTAAAAATTAATTACTACTCTATTTATTTTTTTTTTCATATTCTCTTCCAGTACATATTATTTTTCTTTGAGAATAATTCTTTCTGCTTCATACCTAACATTACTAGTCTTGGATTTAATATTAAATCTTCGTACTTGTCGTATTTAGATATAGTAGGTTTGTATATATCATCTATGGTAATTGACACATTTATACTTACGTCAAATAAATCACTTACTTTTTTATTTTTAAGTGCTTCTTTCATAATACCAAACCCTTTACTAAAATCTCCTATTAAGTTTAGAATTATAAAAAGATTACCTTCAGGATCAGAAACCATATCAAACCCTCTTTTCTCTGATACTATTCTTGACCAGCTAATTTCATCACCACAACACCATCCACCTGATAAATTTTTCTTTAGTCTAACTGTTAAGGATGAAATAAGAAGTTCAGGCTCTATATTGTAATTATCTTTTCCATTTGATATCAATAATGAACTTCCTTTACTTTTTATACCACCAATCTTCAAGATCATATATCTAATTGTCTCTTGATACATTGGAAAAATGGAGCCTGGGTAAGTACTTAAGTCACTTGAATTAAATTCTTCTATCTCACCTGTCTTATAATAATCCCATCTTAAATTATCTGGAAGTAATATATGACCATGGCCTAGATATCGAATTCCCAATGTCTTACAATCATCTGGACTTAGTTCAACAAAATCTGGACTATGTGAACCTACAATGGATACAATAACTGAGTTTCTATTGGCACATATTGCAGTGAGTTTGAATATAAAATCAAATCCTCTTATCTTATATAATTTTCCTACTATAAACTCTACCTTATCTGGTATATTTCTTTCATCTAGTTCATATTCTAGTTTAGAGTTTATATCAGATATTGGAACAGAATTAATATTAGTAAGTGATATTATTTTAGTAGGTCTAGATATAGGAATTCTTGTATTACTTAACTTTATTGTTCTATTATTGTCTCTATCTAATAGGTACATAATATCAGATAAGTGCTTTTGGAGTGAAATTATCAGAGATGGTTAACTTGTCTGCTTCTTGTCTCAGGCTTTCTATCTTCTTAGATATTTCCTCACCTATTCTCATAATATCTCTTCTATCGTTATCTCTCTGTTCTTTTAAGGCAGCTAGTTTTTGTGTAGTCTCTGTCAATGCACTAAATACATCATCCATTGCTTTTCTATAAGAACTTACATCAATAACGCTTCTACTACCCTCAACTAAAATTTGACTAGAAGTTGTTTTCATTAACTTTGCATTTGACTCAGTTAACTTATTATTTACATCCTTCATTAATCTCTGGGTATCTAATATTGCTTTCTGTTTATTATTCATGATTGCAATAGCTATTGACATCTCCCAGTTTGGAATAATCACTCTATAGATTTGCTCTGCATTCTCTCTGAGTCTTTCATTATTCTTTTTCATTAATTTTATTTGAGGCAAGTCTAAGTTATGAGTCTTTTGTCCTGCCATGAAAAGATCAAATCCATGTCTATCTATTTTCTCAATAAATTCTCTCTTTGCCTCTAGTTCATCTACACTATGTGTTCCAGGATTTTCTTCGTTTTCTTTCTGTAATCTGAGAAGTTCCTGTTTTTCGTCTTCTTGTAATACAGCTAGCGCAACAACATGTATTCCATAGTATTCACTAAGATCTTTTGCCCTTTCTTCCATCAGAGTTAAAGTATTCATATCTCTTCCTAAGTCTATCTCCATATCTTTTACCTTATCCATAATTTTAGATACAATACCTTTGCTAGATTCGTACCTATCCATTATTTTATCTGCAGAGAGAACAGCCGAAGTTCCAATAATAGGAAGTTTTGCAACTATCTTTCTCCAACCTGTTAGATTATCTGGATTCTTTAAGTCATTCTTTCTAATAACATCAACAAGGTCTTTTATGTACTTCCCTGCATCACCTGCCTTATCTAGTTTATTCATTTCTAGAAGGGAACTTGTACACTCATTACTTGAATCTATTAGGTCAGATCCAAATTTCTTTAGACTAGCTGAATCTTTAATACCTTTAGTTATTTCTCTACATCTAATTATAGTTGTATCAGGTAAAGATGAAATAATAACTTTGCCATTTTCATCTAATGTTCTACTTGCTCTAATTAAGTTGCTATCTTTTTCTTTCATATTTAAAATCAATAATATACACAAATAAGGAAGAAAGAAGAGAAGACCGAAATAACGATCCTCTCTTTGATATTAATTATAGGTTTTTCAAAGTCTCAATATAATATTTTTCATCCCTTTCCTCATAGCGTTTCTTCATTGATTCCAGGTTAAGATTTTTTCCATGTTTAACAATAAATTCCCTAAACTCATCACCTGTTATTGCACCTTTATCACCTAAGATCAAAGATGCATGTTTTACAAGTTCTAGTTCAGACTCTATTATTGTCTTAACACCCTCAATAGATGACTCAATAAACTCCTTAGCTAGTTCATCACAGCTCTTTCCGCTATCTAATAAAACAGAACTACCAATACCCTCAGATATTTGTCCAGAACTTTCAGACTCTCTATGTGCAATTGGGACAGGGAAATAATAACCACTTTTCATAATTGCTTTTGTTAATGCTTCCCAGGTTGATCTTATATCATCAGAACTCCCAAGTAATTGTTTACCTTCTTTCTTAAATACAATCTTCTCTGCTACATAACCACCAAGGGAAATTAGTACATCATCTACTAAGTCTTCCCTACTTGGTATTTCACCATCAAAACGACTATCATAAGATGTACAGAAACCTCCACCACCTGTAGCAACACTGACTATATTTATAGGAACATCTCCTTTACAGTATGCAAACATAATCGCATGACCTATTTCATGAACTGCAGTAATATAACGTTTCTTTCTGTTCTCTGGGCATCTTTCTTTCCCTAATTCAAGATCCTGTTTCAGCCTAACCTCTTTAGACTTATTAAATCTCAATACTACCTCTACACTAGGAACTTTAAAGTCTGAACGCTCTGACTCTACATCAATTGTTACTTCATCACTCTCCCCTTTATAGATAAGAACTTTAGATAAGTAAGGAGTAAGTAATGTGCTAATAGAAGTTAAGATTGGTCTAACACCTTGAGTAGGATATACACTCTCAGAATATAATAAATCCTTAAAGGCGTCTGTAAAATTTATTCTAATAGGATCAACCTCAGTGAACCTTTTCAGTCCCTTCTGTATTTCAAGGTCTATAATTTTTCTAAAATCTTCACTCTTAAGCGTTGGATACTTTATTATATTATTACCTAGTCGTCCTATTTGTTCAGATTTAAATTTTTTTCTTAGTACATTTTTAATATCAGTTGTAGTTACTTTGCTAGTAATACTATTGAACATATCTGCATCTAAGTCTGGAGAAATTTCAGAACTTACTTTAAAAGCCTCATCTAGGTTACCTACTGCAAAGATAAGAGACTTGCTACAATCCAATACTTTATTTTTTTCACCAAGTAAAATCTTTACCTCTCTCAGCCGACCAAAGAACTCTGCAACACTAAGTCTTGTTCTTGTTAAGTATTCTAATGTCTTAAGTCCTAGTTTTGGTTCTAATCTATTTAACATAGACAGGCACTTAGTTAATCTGCAATTTAATACAGAAACTCTCTCTACATTACCTAACCTAGATTCATCATCAATTGTATAATAGTATGACATATATTCCATGAACCTATCATAGTCTTCAGGAACAACTTTATTATCTTCTATAATTATATCAGGATACTGTTCTACTAATACTTCTAGCTGATCTATAAATTCAACTAAGGAGAAAAAATTATAGTTATAATTGTTTATTAAGTCTACTGTACCACTATCTAGAATAGACCATACAGGACGAAGATTTGGAATGGATTCTACCTTCCCATCCTCATCTATTGTATTTGCGTATTGAAACTCATCAAATAAAAAGACAGATCTACTTAAGGTCTCATCTATTTTACCATCGTCAAAGGTGGATGTAAGTTTATCTACAAATGAATTAACCTCTGACCTACAAGATCCACAATCAAGAGTAACAAATATGTCCGATAGTCCTAGTAATTCAATAAGTCTTTTTACTATACTAGTTTTACCTGTACCTGTCATACCCCAAATAGATACTATAGTAGGTCTAGTAATAACTTCAGGCGTTATATACCAACTGTAAATATTATCACTTATCTGATCAATTATATCATCTAAGCCTACAAATTCATCCTTCAGTGTTTTTATTGCACACTCTAATTTCTTAATTCTCTCAAATCTTTCTTCTGGGACTTCTGGTGTTCTAAATAAATTCATTGCTATTTTTTATTATTAACTTTGTATTCTTAATCATACAGAAATAAGGAAGCAGCCGTCTGTTATCCCTTAATATTGATAACAATTAATTTTTTTTATATGATAGATAAATTTATTAGGACACAATATTTAGATATATTTAAGCAGATAGGAAATATTGCAGATAACCAAAAACTGGATTGTTATGTAGTAGGCGGTTTTGTAAGAGACTTAATACTGGATAAACCTAATGATGATATAGATATTGTCGTAGTTGGTAGTGGAATATCAGTAGCTGAAGAGTTTAAGAACCAAAACAAAAATAGTACATTAAGTATCTTCGCTAGGTATGGTACTGCTGCTGTGAAACTAAGTAATAATATCGAAGTTGAGTTTGTAGGTGCTAGGTCTGAATCTTATAATAAAAATAGTAGAAAGCCTAATTGTAAGCCAGGGACATTAAGAGATGATCAGCTTAGGAGAGATTTTACTATAAACGCAATGGCAATCTGTTTAAACAATGATAGATTTGGAGAACTAGTAGATCCATTTGGTGGTGTAAAAGACCTAGGAAATAGAAGAATTGTTACACCAACTGATCCTAAAATTACCTTTAGTGATGACCCGCTTAGGATGCTCAGATGTATTAGATTTGCAGTAAAACTTGGATTTGAGATAGACCCTAATACTTGGAGTGCGATAATTGATAATAGTTATAGAATCAATATCGTAAGTCGTGAAAGGATTATGGTAGAACTTAATAAGATAATGCAGTGTAAAGGTTTAGATCTGCAGAGAGGTTTTTCTATGTTACATAGTACTCGCTTATTAGAATATATCATACCAGAACTAAGTAGATTAGATACAACAGGTAAAGAGGGTTATGAAAGAAAACATAAAAATATCTTTTATCATAGCTTAAAAGTATTAGGAAATCTTAGTGAACTTAGTGATAATATATGGTTGAAATGGGCAGCACTTCTTCATGATATTGGTAAGTATGAAACTAGAAGATATGAAGGTGGAGATAAAGGTTGGACATTTCACGATCACGAACATGTAGGTGCCAATTTAGTTCCTGCAATTTTTAAGAGCCTAAGTTTACCGCTAGGATCAGAAATGAAATATGTACAGAAGATGGTCAACTTACATATGTGGCCTGCCTTAATTAGTACAGAGAAAATAACTGATAGTGCGGTTAGGAAGCTCTTAGATAAAGCAGGTGATGATATTGGCGATTTAATGTTACTATGTAGATCTGACCTAACTACTAAGAATGAAGAAAAACGAAAAAGAATCTTAGAACAATACGATAAGCTCGAAGAAATGTTTAAAGATCTAATAGAAAGGGATTATGTCAGATTATTCCAACCCTGCTTAACTGGTAATGATGTTATGGAAATATTCAACATTAAACCAGGGAAGAAAGTTGGTGAAATAAAAAGTATGATGAAAGAAAAAATATTGAATGGTGAAGTTGAGAATAATAGAGAAGAACTTATTAAACTCGTTAAGTCATGGATAGAAAAGGATTAAGTGAAGAAGATAGAATTTTACTAACAAGGGATATGTCTAGTAGAATAGCATTTGGTCTTATGGTTGATTTAGACAAAGGATTTATAGCAACACTCAACAAACTAGACGTACAACCATTATATGATCACTCTAATACAGTAAAAAGAGTTTATTCGTTTGTAGATGAATTAGACTGTTACTTTGACATAAACCGCGTTAGGCCTATATTAAAGAAAATGGAGAATATTGAGCAGAGAGATCTAGATGATTATAGGAAATACACTAGTAATCAAGATGCAACAATAGATGATATACTCAGGATGGATAGATTAGAAACATTTGAGTGGTTAACTTCTAGATTCTTTGACTTTAGAGGACTTATTGAGAAAGGATTAGCCATTGATGAAAAAGTATATAATAGAATGTACTCCTATGATGGAGAAGAATAACTTATGATAAAATTTATAATAAAAGATAGTATAAGTTTTAAGTGTGATTGGTTTAGATTAATTAAGTTAGATGTTTTTACTCAAAGTCTAATAGGAGAATCAAAGAAATTAGTAGAGAAAGATCTTGATATACCTTGGAAATCTGATAATAGTCCTGGACTAGATCCAACAATAGCTGCAGTATTTTGTATTGAACTAGAACTAGATGAACCTACTTTTGAATTACTTAAAAAGAAAGCTAGTATCGAGGGGACCAAATCATCTAAGATAAGTCAATTAAGTGTTATTGGTAGAAGAACTGAATTGATTTTTCACAATGCCATATTAGATTATATGAATTACGAAAAAGTAGGTAATATGTATAAGTGTAGAATTATAATTGATAGCTTTGAGGTTATAACAAAATGAAAAACATAATTAAAATACTATTAGAGAATAAATATGTCTTATCTGGAGGAAATATTTATCACAGGAGCACAATAAATACAGAAGGAGAGCTGAGATTAATTAAGTTTTATGTCTCCTTAGATAATCCACATATTGTAAAAATACTTGATGCAGGTTTAACAGAGATATATGAGTTTACAGTAGATAGTATAAATGGGTTTAATCATAAAATAAAAGATTATCCAGATATATTAGACTTAGAATTACCTGAACCTGAATATATACTATGTGCAGCGATTAAAAGAAAAATGCCTAATGTACCGGAGGATCTGCAAGTAATGTATAAACATAAAAGCTTGTGGGAATCTCATGGTAAACTAGATGACATATATTTTATTGAAACTGCTAGAAGACATCCTGAAATAAAACATAGATGGCAAAAAGAACTCAGCCCTAAAATAGACGACGAGGGATTTTATACTTCGTATGGTAGGTTCGTCGATAGAAAAACAGGGCTGAAAATTGCCATAGATTCAGGACAGGTTGATAGCAGTAAGACAAGTGATAAGTTATTTTCAGAAGACCTATATTAAATTTATTATATTATGGAGTACGTAGTTATTAAAAATCAAAGTGGTTATGTCGATCTAGTAAAGGAAGAAGATTCTGGAGAGACAATTGTAGTAAATGATTTAAGTGAGGCAGAAAGAATAGCATCGAGTACACAAGGAGGAATTGTTGTACCGCTGATGAATATAATGAAAAACCTCAAGAAGTAAAAAAAATTAGATAGAGTAGTAAATTAAATACTATTCTATCTATTAATTTTTAAAAAATGCAGGGTGTTTATTTCTGAGAGGTTCTTTTGTATTTTATCACTGCCCATAATAAAATCTTGTGAGTAGTGAGATTATCGGCCGCTTAATCTACAATTCGAACCCTGCAACCTCTCATGATATAAAAAATTTCTTCTATTTTATAATCAATAAGAAACTAGTTTTTACTGTTTCTTCTATTAATAAGAAATCAAGACCTTACTAATATGAAAGATATAAATTTTAAGTACTTAAGAGATAATAATTACTTACTTTATGAGTATGTAAGAGGTAGTAAACTATATGGAATTGATAGGCCCGGAAGTGATGAAGACTTAGGTGGTGTATTTATTGACTTAGTTCCACAAAAACTAAACAATATTACAACAAGTTTTCCAGATTTTGTAAGTGATGAAAAGAATGATACAACTTGGAATAGCTTATCTAAATATATTAACCTACTTAGTATATCAAACCCAAATATACTAGAATCACTCTATGTACCAAACAATCTAATAAAATATAAGAACCCAATAATAAATGAATTACTAGGACATAGAGATAAATTCCTGACTAAAAAATGCTTTGGTGCTTTTATGGGATACTCTAAGACACAACTAGAGAAGGCTAAATCACTCAAGAAAAAAGTAGGACAGCCAATTAAACAAGTTGAACCAAAAGTACTAGATAATATATTCACTTACTACAAACAAGGTAGTATTTCTTTTAGTAGGTGGTTAGAAGAAAGAGGATTATTTCAAGGATATTGTGGTCTAGTTAATGTACCGAATATGCCAGGAAATTATAGCTGCTTTTATGATTTCGGAACACATATTAGAGAAGAAAATAAAGTAACAAGGGCAGAAGAATTTGAGAAGTTTTGGATAGCCTGCATAACAACATCACAAGACATGCACCTATTTAATTACTTGGTAAGGGACTTTGAAAAATACTACCATAAGAACGTAAGTGAAATAAGTACAGGAGACCTAAAGAAATACTGGAACGAACACTTAAGCATTCCTAAGAAATATAAAGGAATAGTAAAAGAAGGGGATAATGAGTCAAAGCAAGTTAGATTAAGCTCTGTATGTAAAGAAGATGATCCAATTTGTTATGTAAGTTTTAATACAGACTCTTTCGTAGTTAAGTGTAAAAAATATATAGACTATCAGAGATGGTTAAAGGTTAGGAATGAAGAAAGATTCCAAGAAGTAGTAGATGGTAAGTCGTATGATTGTAAAAACTTGACTCATTGTGCTAGATTAATAAATATGGGAATAGAAATAGCACAAGGAAAAGGACTAATTGTTGATAGAAGAGGTATAGATGCTGATTTTCTACTACAAATAAGAACAGGTCAGATATCATACGAAGAAATTATGAAGTTTTTAGAGAGTAAAGAAAAAATAATGATAGATGCAATGAATAATAGTAAACTGCCAGATGAAGTAGATAAAGAGTTATTGAATAAATTAGCAGGAAATATATATTCAAGCTTCTATGAAATTTCTAAGAAGTAAAAGAAAAGAGGATAGACTAATAATCTATCCTTTTATTTTTTTTTATACCTGAGAATACTGTTATTGCACCCTCTGGATTAAAGTAATCTCGAAGGAAGGTCCTCATCGTCTTCTTGTAATAAGGGAGCTTACTTATTTTTCCTGATCTCTTCTTATAATAGAACCTACGCATTTCTAGGACTCTATTATACTTGACAAGATCTATTAAAGACTTCCTATGTCTTTCTATTAATTCACGTTTCCTGTCTTCTGAAAGGTTTTTGATATCTTCAGACAGTACATTGCTTAAATTCTTATCTACTAGCTTTAATTTCTCCACCTTACATAATATAACTTTACGCCCATAGTTGAGATAAAACTCTCCTTTATAATCATCGAATTTAACAAACTGTGAGATAATAGTATCCATCACTTGACGGAGTACTATAAAATAGTTCTGCTTATTATTGTAGAAATATAAACTAAGTACTTCAACAATAAATAATACATCACCTTCTTCGGTTTTTACATACCTACCTAATAATGATTTAGAATCCTTCATAAATTGGCTAATTTTCTGTGTTTCGTATGATTAAAATATTCATTAATTAGTAATACTAAGATCTTTCGAAAAGGTGGATACTTTGTAAACCCTCCATATCTTCTGCTAATAAATGTTTTATAGATTTCTTCTTTTCTATTATCTTTTATAATTACCGATAATAGTTCCTCTACATCTTCTACTAGTCTTTTCTTATGATCATCCGGTAAATAAGAAATCTGATCACGTAGTTCTTTAGATTCATCCTTATTCGCCAGTGTAAAATCCCCGCCTAACATACAATAAACACATTTATTATATTTATCACATGTATATAAACGAATATCGTGGTGAGGAATTCCATATTTCTCATTAGAAAGCTTTATTAGATTATATGACGTAACTATTAAAGACTTATCTAATACTAATAAACACTTGAAACGTTCTACTGAATAATCTATAGCACTAAAAGAAGCAATTACGAAAAATATATTACCATCCTTATCCTTTATATAATCACCTACTGAGTATTCTTTCATTTTCTTTTCTCACATACTAGATACCATAGTTAAGTTTTTAGTTGGATTTAAAAACTCTCTCAAAGCTTTTATCATTTCTTTTCTATACCTAGGATATTTACTGAATTCACCAGATGTTTTTCTAGAGTAGAGTTCACGTAAATAATTCCTTCGATCACTCTTAATGGTTCTTACTAAATATTGTTTGATTTTATTTAAGAACATACTAACCGGCTCTAATAAAAAATTTTGAAACCCAGGATCTATAGGTGATACTTCTACAAAAGATGAATAATTTAGACCCATTTTGTAACGCCCAATGATATATAGTTTATTATTATCTGAACGAATTTCACTAACTGCTAAATAATCTTCCACTAATCTATTATTGATTTTCTTTAAGACCAATAAACAATTAAGGCGCTTACCTAAATTTAAAATATCCATATAAGTGAATGAGGCTAATACATAAATTGGGTCTCCTCCATTCCGTTTTATATATTTTCCTAGAAACCTTTCCATACATTTTCTATAAATTTCTCTGGGTTACAATAAATTCTTAGTTGCTCCCTGATAAGATTTTTATATTGTGGTACTTTATTAAAATTTCCACAACTAACTTCTCCATAAATATTCCTTATTCTGCCACTAGACTTTGATTTAATGGCTTGAGTTGAAAAATCTAACGCCCTCTTTTTTAATTCCCTTACGTCAAGATTATCTATAAAGTTTGGAATATCAGTGCTAATAATATTTATGCGATCTGATTTCATATTTTTAGACTTATATGGAATACCATATAAAGAGATATCATCAAAAAGTATCTCATATGCAACTCTAATACAACACAGAATTCCTTCTTTAGTTGTAAGGACTAAATAAATATCCAGTGATCCAGAAAAATCATTAGGTGCTCTGAAACTAAGTAATACAAAAAAGTCTAAACCACTAAACCTAATATACTTACCAATTATTGTTTCGTTGTTCTTTGGTAATTTCATATATAAATTGATTTAATATATTTTCTCAACAGATCTATCATTTTGTATATAGATTATGAACTTTAATAAATCTGTAAACTTCAGGGAGAACCCAAGGAATAGGAGATTTATTTTCTTTTATCATCTCTCTAATATATGAAGAGCTGATTCTTATACAAGGCCCTAATGAATTTCCAATACGATCAACTTCAATGGTCTTAAATTTTTTTAATATTTCATCTCCCCTGTACCAATCTTTTATTTTAGGAATTACATCAGACCCAGCAATTATATAATATTCATTGTTATCTGTTGCAATCCTACCTAATTGATCATAAGAATAAAAAGTTCTATTCTCCTCTTTTAATTCTTCCTCACTAAAACCAACAACAACTGACATCTTATTGAGCATATAAGACCCATTTATTGTTTTCTGGATCATATCACAACGAATATTAAAATCAACCGGCTCCCTAGTTTTCCAAGGATTATGTGGTGTTGGTACAAAATAAACTTTATCAACTAATCCATCATTTATTACACTAACTGCTACATTAACGTGTCCTATATGAATTGGATCAAAACTTCCTAATAATAATCCTATTTTCATTTACTATAGTTTTTATATTTACTATTCTCATATCTATAAGGCCTCTATAATATACTTATCTGGATTAAAATAAGGATCTAGAACAGCCCTCATTTCATTTCTATAAGTAGGAATCTTATAAAAGCACAAGTACTTATTATCATAAATAGATTTTGCTAGTTCCCACTGAATGTACTTTATAGCAGATCTGATATTTCTTAATCTGTACTCTTTGCTGGTCTTATTTAAAATATTATATATATATCATAGTCAGACTTTATCAACCACGCATCACAATTAACTCCATGATAAGCCCTTATCTTTATATCCTGTACGAAAGCACTATAGCTAAGATAATCTGGATAATAATTATAGACATAGGATATATACATCTTATTATCTTTAATGTCTAACAAAATATAAGCTACATCTAAGCAATCAAAGATCTCTGAAGAAATTGTATACCCTATTACTAACTTTACTACACTTACTACTAGATAAGAAGCACCTACACCAAAAGTATCAAATACCCGGTCCTTAACTTTAACAAATTTTCCTAAAAACTTAGTATTATTTACTTTCATCACTCTTTGGTCTTGGTATAATACAAATACTTATCTGCATTTAGGCAATACTTAATCAATCTTCTCATTGATATCTCGTACATAGGTAATTTACTAAATAATTCTAGACCTGCATTATAAATAAATCTCATCCTTCTACTATGAATTTTCTTTATATACCTAACTACTTCATCAACCCTAATATCTTTGATTTCATCAGGCAGAAAACTAAAATTAGAAGGCATGTCATTTATCAGCCTGTACCTTGAAAACGGAAAATCATAAAACTCACTATCAACTATTTTGATTACTCCTTTTTCGTCATTAATAGTACAAATAATACTATCGTTCTTGTCGTTTATATTAACAAGCATTGCACCAATTTTTTGATCACAACCAGATAGATAATCCAAACCTCTTAATGCAGGTATAAAAAATCCATAAGGTATGTAATAAGTCTTATTGTAACTTATAGAATAAAGCTTAATACACTTACCCACGTAATTCTTTAACTTTTCCATCAAGATCTACAAATTTAATATGAGACTCTATGCTACGATAATACTTAGTTGCATAGCCAAGCTTTAGAGTATACTCATTAATTCCCCTAATACTAGTTTCTTCTTCTCTGTCCTTAAAGATTGACAGTATAATATTATATTGAAGACGCTTTGCTGACTCTATTGAAAAATCTATGCACTTGGTAATAAAATATCTGGTCTCAGCTATAGAGAAATTATCATAAAATCCAGAAACTAAATCTACAATTCTTGGATTAAAATGTATACCTGGAATTTTTGATTTATTCGGACTATCTATGATCTTACTACTAAACTCCTCATATAAGCTATACTCTCCCCTCTCATTAAGTAAAACAAGATATTCTGACCTATCACTAAGTATAAAATAAGAGATTACATAATTCAGATGCCTTATATCTCCTACATACTTACCTACTAAATTGGACAAACTACTCATATTACATTATTTTCTCTATATATTTATCAGGATTGAAGTAAGGATCTAATACCCATTCTATTTCTCTTCTATATCTAGGTATTTTATTGAAACAACGCTTCTCACCATAAACTATTCTTGCATATCTCCACTGAATATGTTTTATAGCTCTTCTGGCAAATTCTAACCTCTGTTCTCTACTAGTTAACATAAGAACTCTATCAATCTCACTATCTTTTATATCAGTATTAACAAAGGAATAACCTCGAAAACATTTATCCGTTTTTAGATCAAAGGCTACAATGAAATACTCTATTGAATCATATGAAAAGCTGATATAAGAAAGATACAACCTCTTGCTATTAGATTCTTGTAGAATAAATATATCATTAACGGGCAATCTTCTATTATCAGGTCTCACTTTTCTTTTCTTAATAATACCTACAACTAAATAGGTTCCTAAATGCTTTCTTGATACATCACCTGTTACCTCTATAAATCTCCCTACTAAACTAATTGGGTTATCTAACATATTTTTTTTTAATTATACATTTTTCAGGATATAAGTAATAATTTAATAAGTTCCTTATAATTTTTCTGTATTGAGGTATCTTGTTAAAATATATATTCTTGTTACTATAATAATCCCTCATTAAATGTCCAGCATATTTCTTAATAGACCTAGTTATTTCCGGCATTCTATCAACGTCACCTAGGCCATCAACATTAGTATTAGGATCAAGTAGGTAAATTCCATAGTCGCTGTCTAATGTAAACCCTATCAACATATTTATAAAATTAGTCACCTTACTTGACACAAAACCAGCTCTAATTGTTTTACTTTCTATATTAACTAGGGCTAATCCATAAGAAGCATTAATTGACAGACTAGATAATCTAAATAAGTCTGTTACTAGGTACTTAATTGAATCGTACGTGACTACTTTACCTATAAATTTTTCTAACTCAGTGCTCATAATGGTTCAAATAAATTCAATAATATACTTGTCTGGGTGTAGGTAGCAATCTAGTTCATTCAACATTTTACGTCTATACACTGGAAATTTACTAAACCTAACACCTTCATACTTGTCATCATAGAAATCTTTAGCTACTATCTTACTTAGACTCTTGATTTCTCGTACTGTAGCGGATATCCATGAATCTCTTTTTGTATTAATAATCTCCTCAGATAGGCCAACATCTATAGTGTCTATACAGTAATCTAAAGTAGCATCAAAAGCACTATCAATAGAATACCTTACAAAATACTTAGAACATATACCAGTCAAGAAAAAACCAAACAGAACATCTTGACTATCTACGTCCACTAATGTTATATACACAACCGAACTATTAGGCGTCTTAAAACTACCTGCAATTAAGTAAGACTTGCTAGGTTTTATATTATGAAAAATTATATACTTCCCAACCTTTAACCTTTCCATATTATATTGCTTTTATTATATATTTGTCAGGGTTAAAGTAAGGATCTAATACAATCTCCATATCTTTCCTGTAACTAGGTAATTTAGTATAAACAGTATTTTTATAGCCATAGACAACCTTAGCATAATTCCATTGAGTATATTTTATTGCAGACCTAATAAAATTCAATCTACTTTCTTTACTAGTCGCTCTCAGTATTTCATCCACTCTAAGATCTGAATCTATGACAGTCGCAATATTATTTACTCCATCGTCTTTACTTATATCAACAACACAAGTATTAAATTTAGTTATACCAGGATCAGATGAGAAATAGAAATAATGTACGTAAGAAACAGAAAAACTATTATCATTAATATCTAATAGGACATAAGCAATATTATTACATTCTAATTCAACATGAAGATCCTCAAGTAGGCCTGTCCTCATTATCTTAAATATACCTATAACTAAATAAGTGCTAAGACTCAAATTATCATGCTCGTTTTCTTCAAACTTTATGAATTTTCCTACTATATCACTCATATTTGAACTAATAAATAACTAGTTGGATCTACGTATGCTCTTAATAAGTCTCTCATAATTATTTTATACTTAGGAATCTTATTAAACATAGTATACTTGGTTTGATAGAATATTCTCATAAGTGAACCAGTATATCTCCTCACAAATGTAATAATAGCGGGTAATATATTTAATTTTAACAAGTCTTCATTAGTTTCATAGTTGCCATTAAAATATAGCAAACCTTTAGTAGTTCCATAAGTTCCATAACTAAACTGACGATTTATTATTAAGCATATAATTGGACTAAAATCTACAATCTTATTATCTAAGTCCAACAATACTAATATAAATAATCTACCACCATCTGCTGAATAAAGACGAATTACATTAAGTATACAGTAACTATTACCTGTTTTATTACATAATATTCTGCCTATACCTCTTCTTAAATCAGACTCTTTTACCATCTTGTATTATACAATTTTCAGGGTTAAGATAAGATTTTAATAACTCTCTCATTGTTCTTTTATAGACAGGAAGTTTATCAAAATGTTTGTCTCTATTAAAATACAAATACCTAATATAACTACTACAAAGTCCCTTAATAAACTTCACAATCTTAGGAAGTCTATCTGTTTTATCCATCAAGTTTTTTATAGTATCAGAACTGTAAGATGGGGTGCAAAGAATAAGAGAACAAGGAAAACCATATGGAATTTCTATATTAAAACCTCGAAAATTACCGCTTCCTTGGTCAGTTAGTACACCACAAACAAGTCTAGTAATAATTAAGTTATCTTTTAGTCTAATAAGAGTAACACCAAACTTTCCTATACCTGGTATTTTAAAAACATCAGTAACTAAGTAATGGGTTTGTTCATATGAAACTATCTTACCTATACAACCTATAAGGTTACCTCTCAAGTCCATAAATATATTTCCCCGGGTTTAAGTATATATCAAGTAATTCTTTCATTACTTTTTTATACTCAGGATATTTAATAAATTTTCCATCTAGTTTTGACTTATATGCAACCCTAATGACAAATTTATGGTAACTCTTTATGAAATTTACAATATTACCTATGTCTGTCATTATTAGATCATTATTCTCTAGCTCTCCATTAGTAAAAAATAAATCACAATATCTACTAGATAAAGAATCCATACATTCTGCACATATACCAAAACTGAGCGCATTATAAGGAAATACTAAAAATATATGATCCTCAGTACTCACAAGATCTTTAATAACTATACCAAAAATAGATTCGACTTGATCATATTCGGCTATTTCAGTACTTAAATTTACAATTCTAAAAGCACTAGATATATAATAAGGGCCTCTAAATTCTATATCTCCGCTTCTTGTTTCTTTAATTTTTACAAACTTACCAATAAAATCTTTTGGGTTAAACTCCATGTTGTAAAAAAAATATTTTAAGTCGTTAACATAATTATTAAAAAATTTCATTCAATAATAAGGATTTCCTCTGACAGGGTAAGCTAGGTTCACACTCCGTGGAACCCCCTTGCCTTCCCACTGCGTTGCCATGGGTCATCATATTACACATCGTCATATCTACGATCTGACTTCGTTACATATATGATTCCCTGCAACCCTTCGGGGGTCCTCACTAAAAATACGGCTCTACTGGCTCCGCCGAGCCTTCTTTTTTTCTTATTGAAGAAGGGTGTAGCGGTTAACCAGTCAGGGTCCCATTCCGCTACGCTACATCCCTTCCTTGCCGCTGGCCGACCTGCCGAGGGTGGGAATGGGAATGAGGAGTATTGCGACGAATTGGATCCATGACCAAGTGAGGTATAGGGAGGTTTTCCTATTTTTTTGAAGCATTAAACCTTATTAGAAAATCACTGAAATTTTTTTATCAATTAGGTAAAAATGTATATTAAAAAGGGGTATATCTCTTATCTATGTAGGAGTGCGGAGCCTTGCTTGACCGGAACGGGACAAGTGAGGATCTGTCACAGAATAATAAATGATAATTGAAATTTTTAATAAACAAAAAAAAGATTATGAAGAAAACTACAATTAACGTTCCTGCGAACATAAGATTTATGTCGCAGTGGAAGGAATTTCGAATTTCTGACATACCACACATCATGAATAAACAGATTCCTGGGTGTGGATTCACTGAGTATTGTATTACGAATGAAGAGGACGTAATACTATGTAGTCCTCGAAAGATCTTACTACAAAACAAGTATGAGCAACATAAGGAAGACGTGTACTTAGTAGTTAATGATTATGATCAAGACCCAGGAACTGATAAAGATTTAACACTGGTTGGAAAAATTAGAGCTCCTAGGAAAGACCCTGAACCACTAGTAATGAGTGAAGCAGAGGAGAAGGAATTTTTTAGGAGACTTACCTATGAGATTTCTGATTACGTTGATAGGAGAAGAATTGATGGTAAACCAGTTAAAATACTAGTTACTTACGACTCATTTAAACTAGTAAAAGACGTAATAAGACATCAGTTCAGTATTGATCAATTTAGGATAATAGTAGACGAGTTCCAGAGCATCTTTACGGACTCTAAGTTTAAGTCAGATACAGAACTTGGATTTATGGATCGACTAAGGGGTATTGATAAGGTATGTTACGTCAGTGCAACTCCAATGATAGACAAGTACTTAGAGATGTTAGATGAATTTAAAAATCTTCCCTACTATGTACTTGATTGGGGAAATCTTGATCCTGCCCGTATAAAGAGACCTAATATTACCGTTAGATGTCTTAGGAGTGTCTATATGGAAGCTGGGCCAATTATTAAAAAGTACCTGGATGGAAATTTTGAACATAGGCATGTAATTCAACCTGATGGAACTTCTAAGAAGGTTGAGTCTAGGGAAGTGGTGTTTTATGTCAATTCTGTTAATAACATTACTAGTATTATTAAACAGGCAAAGCTTGCTCCAGATCAAGTTAATATACTAGTAGCTAATACGGAGGAAAATAAAAAACGAATTAGGAAGAAACTTGGCAAGAAGTTTGAGATAGGAAAAGTACCTCTAAGGAATGAACCTCGTAAGATGTTTACCTTTTGTACTCGTACTGTTTACTTAGGCGCAGACTTTTACTCCGACAACGCGAGAACCTTTATAATTAGTGATGCCAACATAGACACCTTGGCCGTTGACATTACATTGGACTTACCTCAAATAATGGGTAGGCAGAGGCTTCTTGAGAATCCATGGAAGGACGAAGCTATCTTATACTTCAGAACTATTTCTTGCGGTAATAAAACAACAGAGGAGATTTTTCAAGAGAGGTTGAAGGAGAAGGATAAAAGCACAGCAAACCTATTGTCAATATTAAAGAAAGGTAATGACGAAGAGCAGTTTACTTTATCTAAGAACTATCGAAAACTAGCCAAGGCATTTAATTATAGAGATGATTTTGTTGCGGTCAATGATAGTAGTGGAGAGCTAGTCCCTGTATTTAATCACTTAGTTCGTATATCTGAGCTCCGTGCATATGAGATTCAGCAGGAGGACTATGCGGACAGGTTTAGTGTATTTAATGAACTAGGTAAAATAGGAGCACTAGATAACTTAAGTGGTGAAGTTAAGGAGTTTTTTCTGAACTATGATAAAATAGAGATTAGATTAAATAAATTAAGGTATCTTTGTGAAAACTTTAATAGATTTAGTGAGGTGGACAAAAAGATAATACTAGGTAATGTACACGATAAGGGATTTCAAGAATATGTGATGATCCTAGGACCAGATGTATGCAAGGCGTGTGGATACAATGTAACAAAGCTTAATAAGAGACTTGAAGTAAATTCTTTTGATAAGGATGTATTAATCAATAAAGTTCTCAGCTCATTTCAAGTAGGACAGTCTTATTCTAAATCTTTTATCAAGCTGGAATTAGCAAGAATATATAAAGAGTTAAATTACCCAAATCCACCAAAAGCGAGTCAATTAGGTGAATATTTTGAGCTTAAGGATCGTAAAGTAAAAATAGGTGATAAGTGGGAGCATGGTTTTAAGATAATAGGGCTAATACAGAATCCAGTTTAAAAAGAAAAAGCATAGTAAAAAACTACTATGCTTTAATTATTATACTTTTAAAATGAGACGACTAAGCCATGTAATCGACCTTTTTCTGCCTCTCTTTTAAAATAATTATATGATCCCCTACTACCATCAGGGGCTTTATATTCCATATAGGAATAATTTACTTTGTTTCTCCACACATCCATTTCTGCGTAGAGGTCGTCGGCTTCTTCTCCAGGGCGTGTGCCATTTCTTCCGACGAATTCTTTTATTGTGTTTCTGTTCTCGTCCATTAGTTCAATAGACCATAACCCATCCCCTAGGGAATAGGTCTTATATGATGTAACTAAATCACCATTTTTGATTAATCTCTTCTCTAATTTCTTTAATCCTAATATTTTCATAACTATTTTTTTAATTGTTAATATTCTTATTACACTAATAAGGCATTTATTTACTTCATAGGTGTTCAATTCGCCCTCAGTACCTTATATATGTAAACTTAAAACAATCATAGGGGAGTTTGATATTTTGTGTGTCATCTCTCCTTTTTATTTTTTATATTTTATGAAGAAGATTAAATTAAAATTCCTCTATTGGCTTTATTATATCCTAGGTGTTCGTAATGTTAGATCTGCTTATGATTTATTGCAGTCTGATAATGATATGTTCATGCAGTATGGTAGGTTAGTCAATGTATTAGAGGAGACAGGTTTATGTACTAAATATCTAAGGTTTGTTACTAGATATTATCTTACGGCTATTATTATCAAGTCATCTGAGATAATAAGTGGTAAACGATTTATTCTTGATAACATAGATTTTTCGGATCTTAAGAAAATAATAGAGTATTCAGTTGGTAGTATATCTATCTATAATGGTGGAGTTTATATACTTAAGACTGATGAGGACTTTGACTTTGATCCAGAGAAAGAGTATAAGCTAAGTATTGAATTTCAGACTTTATATTCGATGGCAAAACTTATGTTACATAGACTTTTCAACTTAGAGGTTTAGTATTTCTAGTATCACATGTATTAATTTACTTGTGGTACTTTTATTTTTACTCTTAACATGTAAAATCTGCCATCCCTTAAGTCTATTCACCTTATAATTGAATATTAATTAAATGTTTTGTGTATGAAAGAAACTTATATTATTGAAATTAATCAGTCAGAGGATTTCAATGAAGATTATTTTATGTTGAAGTTAAAAGATCTTTGTCGTAGTTTTGGTGACTTAGATGCAGAAGTTAAGAAAGGAAAGTAAATGAGACAGTACTTAGATTTAGTTAGTAAGATCTTAGATACTGGCATTGAGTCTATTGATAGAACTGGTGTAGGTACTAAGAGTTTATTTAGTGAGAAGCTTGTATTTGACTTAAGTGATGGTAAGTTTCCTTTATTAACAACCAAGCGTGTATTTGTTCGAGGTGTAATTGAGGAGTTATTATTTTTCTTACACACTGATGGATATAGCATTGATTACTTGGTTGACAGAAACATTCATATTTGGGATTCTTGGCCCCCCAATAAAGAGCTAGGTAAGTTTATTCCATATGCTCGTTTTTGGCGCCATTATCCTAAGTTTGACTCTCATAATAATTACATAGGAGAAGTTGATCAGATAGGTGAGTTAATAGAATTAGTTAAGAATGATCCAGGGAGTCGTCGTATGATTGTTGATTGTTGGAATGCAGGTTTAAATCATGATGCTGTTCTAACGGCTTGTCATAATTTTTTCCAGCTTTATGTCAGGGGTGATTATCTGGATATGAATTTAATGGTACGTTCTAATGATATGTTCTTAGGTTGTCCATTTAATATTGCGTCCTATAGTTTATTGCTCATGATGATTGCTCAGGTAACAGGTAAGAAAGCGGGCAAGGTCTACTATAATATTGGAAATGCCCATATATACCTGAATCATATTGAGCAGGTAAAAGAGCAAATATCTAGGACGCCAAAAGAGTTACCTATGATGAAGTTGAATAAGAGTATAACATGTATTGATGATTTTAAGGTAGAGGATTTTAAGTTAATTGGTTATGATCCTTGGCCTGCTATTAAAGGAGATGTTGCTGTATGATAGGTTCTAAGATAATTCACTTGATTGTTGCAGTCTGTGATGATTATGGGATAGGGAATAAAGGTGATCTATTGTTTAAGTCGAAGAAAGATTTAAAGATATTTCAGAATAAGACACTAGGTGGTAGTGTTGTGATGGGTAAGAAGACTTTTGATTCATTACCTAACGGACCTTTACCTGGTAGATCTAATCTAGTATTAACAAGTAGTGGTAATATACCTGGTTGTAAACAATTCAGTAAGATATCAGATATTATCAGTTATATTGCCGACTTAGAAGGGGATGAGCCTATTTTTATTATTGGTGGTGCATCTATTTATAAACAATTTTTGCCTTACACTGATATTATTCACATGACAAGATTTAATAGACTAGTTGAGGCAGATACATTTTTCCCTTCTGATTTTGAGAAAGATTTTGAATTACTAAGTAGTTCAGGTGAGTATGAAGAGCCTGGATGTCCTAGTTTTAAGATAGAAATATATATAAGAAAATGTTCAAATGTCCATTATGTGATCAAGAATTTAATGATCGCGGGGAAGCTCAGTATCACTTAAGAGATCATCATTTTATTGAGCCAAACATACTTAATGAGATGGAGCTTAAGATAACGGATTATTGCTATAGGTGTGGTAATCCGAGACATCCACTAAGTTACCTAGATCCAGACGGTTTTAAGGTACCGTGTTGGGATTGCCTAGGGGAGAATAAATATGAAAAGCCGCAATCAATAGAAACAACAAAATTAGCGATACTTGATTATTATGTAAGTATAAAAGATGATAGATACTTACAGATGTTCCTAGTTGATAAGATATTTTTTGACAATACTCTTCCACATACATACGAAGAGTTCAAGTGTGTATTAAAACAGCTACAAAGAACATATAGTATTGATAGAAATAAGATATGGTTTCCTGATTTTATCTTAGGTTATCCAAAAATATTTAGTCGTGAGAACATAGGAGGTCTTAAGATAGTACCTGTTAATGACTTATATGAAATACACAGTAAGAAGACTGAAATTATAATCAACGATAAGTATAAGATAGGTTACCCTGAGATTATTCCTTACGACAATAGACATCATTGTAGATATAATATATTCAATAAGTCGTCTAGGGATACAAAGAGGATGAGGCTTAAGTCAACTAATCCTAATAAGTGTGTGAAGTTATTTAACATACTAGATAAGAGTAATAATTCTATATTTAACTTAACGGACTTAGATGGGAATGCAATAGATTTTACTACTTTATCGAATCTAGATCAAGTCGTTATTAAGTTAGTTCTATTAAGAAACAAGTCTTATTTTAGAATCTTAATTGATATAGTAAATGAAATAGTAAGCAATGTAGGGGTTTATAGTGATCCAATATTTTTAAAGAATACTATCACTGTTAATCCAGGGAGTGACTTAAAACTTCATATTGGCTGGGTACCTAGTGATAAGAAAGAAAATTTTATAAACATTTCAATATTATGACAAAATTTAAAGTAAAGAGTACATGCTTAGATACAACAACTTTTGATTATGATGTTTTGTACACTGATCACGTATATGATTACTTACTGACATCTATTGTATCTGGAAATGATATTACTATTTATGATTCTCTGCCGGTAAATGATAAAACTGAGCTGATCGTATATACAAACCACATAGATGCACTAAATACAACCTTAAATTCGCATCTTAAGTTACTTGGTAGGGAAAAAGCAAGTATAGTTTTAATAGATGCAAAATCAGGTTGGGACAGTGCAGAATCAATGTTTGTAGAGCTTGGATCAGTAGTAGGTTCTTATGGTATTTGGTGTCCAGAGAGTGTAGTTGAAATAGATCAGATACTAAATAAGGTTAAGAGTTATGGGCTTTATATTAATTATATTGCAATGAATCTTAACCCACTCGAATTTAATTATGAGATAGTTAGGTACTGTGAATCAAAAGGTCTTAGTATTATAGGTCTTAATCCAATGGGCGGTTTATTATCAAGTGGTAGGAATATTGAAGCTTTTACAGTACCTTATCTACTTGGTTTTTCATCTGCTTATTCTGAAATTGTTGTCTTAAGTGGGAGAAATCAATATAAGTCAGCTGAGAGTGGTAGGTACATAGAAGATAACCTAATAGATAAAGAGCTTGATAAAAATTATATACTCAAGAAAACAATAAATAAGCCTGTTAAGAGTATTAGTAAGGCTATTTATACATCTACTAGGTTATTTGGAGATATATTACCCTATGACGATCCATTCCTGCTACTTGATCCAGATTATAGTGTTATTGAGATAGGGAAGTCAAGCAAGGTTATATCAAGTAAGGCAATAGATTCGAAGAAGATAAAGCTTGGTTCTGTTGATGATCTTGATGGTGAACCTAAGGGAATTATTAAGGAGGTGAATGATCTTCTTAGTATTCTCTATTATCCTAGTGATGGTGATATTAGATCTAAATTTGCTTGTGCTAAGTACAAGGTATTAGATTACTTAGGATATGAGTTTAATACAGAGTCTGGTTGGATTAGGAATTTTTCATCTATTGGTAGTACTATTCTCTTAGTGATGGTAAGTAAGGCCCCTAAGACGACTGGTATGTTATGGTGGAAAAAAGAAGAGCCAGGTGATGTTAGGAATTTCTGCTTATATAATGATGGCACGAAGTTTGTATTTAGGGAGATATTTGATGAAGAAGAGAAAGAAGAAGATGTCAAACCAATAGAACAAACCTCGAATGACTTACCACTTAGTGAAGAAGAGATTGCTAAAAAGGCAGAGGAGCTAGTTAATAATGTAAAGGAGCAGAAAGAACAAGATAAGATTGAGAAGGAGGAACTCATTAAATCTATTAGGCCAGACATTGAAAAAGTGAATCTAGAGAGCACAGAAACCTTATAGTTGAAGGCAGCCTCTTTTTGTGTGGGGTTGACTTAGTTAAGAAAAATGATTGTAAAAATAATAAACTATTTAAATAATTATAATTATGAGAATTTATAACGGAAAAAATTCACAAGTAAATTTACCTTTGGCAGCTCAGCGTATTTCGATCGAGCCTATGTCAGTTTCTAAGGACATTATGCCTAGTTCAGAACTATTAGATCTATTGTCTATGTCATTTGATGATAGTGAAATTGCCCTTATTGTATCTGGGCCATCTGAACTTAATTTGTGTGCTAAAACTCCAGCTTGTGCACCATTAGTTGTACAAAGTTTGGATGAGGCATTAATTAGATTTAACAAGGCGGAAGACAAGTCAGAAGATACAGAAACTGAAGAAGTTGTTAAGGAAGAAGAACCGGTAGAAGAAACATCTGAATCTGAACCTGATAAAGATATACAGACTGAGAAGGACGAGGTTGAAGAGCCTAAAAATTCTGAGAAAGCAAAGATCAAAGTTCGCGCCAAAAAGTAAATTTAGATGAAACGAAATCTTTGGGAGAATAACCTATTTAAAAATTCTCTCAAGGGTTTCTATTTTTTACTTCAACAGGTTAAATAAAAGTTATGGAAGATTTTGATTATAAAGAAGTTACTAGGAGAGATGGTACGAGGATAGTATTCTGTAACTTGGAGGATCTATTAACTAAATCTTATAAGGTTAGTAAAATAGATGAAGTAAAATCACATTTGTCTGGTGATGAATATATAATACATTGTCCATTCTGTAAAGAGGAGGGTCATAAGAAGCATAAATTATATATAAAATCAGACTTAACAGTTGGTCATTGTTTTGTCTGTGGCAGATCTTATCTTAATGTAACAGATAAGATAGACCTAAGAGTAAATGTTCCTGATTCTATTTTAAATTTTGGAAAATTAGATGGTCCTTTTAATGTAGTTAGACTTAATGATCCTGAGTGGTCATTAGATAAATTAGCTTATGAATTTGAGGATTTTAATCAGGAGGGTTATGATTACTTGTGCAGCAGACATAAATATATGAAAGAACTGTATAAGACATTAGGTTTTAAGTTTTGGTATGGAAATATAGTTATGCCTTTTTTCTATAAGGGTGATCCAATATACTATCAGATTAGGTTTAGTAATGTTGGTCATGGAGATAAAGGTATTAGGTATTTCTTTCCACATATTGATAAAAAACCTGTGTATAAAATAGATCATGGTGACGGAAGTATTAGGAAGTTAATATTGTGTGAAGGTATATTTGATGCAATATCTCTTTTAATACAAGCACCAGATTATATACCTATTGCATTAATGGGTAGTAGTTTAAATGATTATCAGATAGGTTTTATTAAAGAGTATGTCCCAGAGAAAATCTTAATCTATATGGATGAAACTGAGATATCACGGAGAATTAGAGCCAAACTAAGAACTAGGATTGATTATTGTCCTATTGATATTATAGAATCAGATGGAGAAGATCCGGAGGAGTGTATGATTAGGAAAATGAAGAATAATCCTGGCAGTGAAATAGGTTGGATATCTAATGTATATAATAGACCTAGAAAATATAATCTACTTAGAGTTTTAAAACCAAGATTCTTAAAATGTTAAAAGTAAGTTTCGATAGAGCAATAAATAAATTAATCTTAGATACTGATGATCCTGGACTTCATTATTTCTTAGAGACTAGAACAAAAAATTATCAATATATACCTTGGCAGAAAAAATGGGGATATGTTGAGAAGGTTGAAAAGATATATGAAGCAGGTAGAGGTATAAAGCATCAAAATAGTGACGGAACATTTAGATATATAGTGGGTCCTGGGTGGGCTGGTTTTATATTAGCTGCACTTAGAGATTCATTGTCTGTTAGTGATTATGAAGGAATTATAAATTATGTAATAAAAGCTGATACATATAGGACAGCACCTTTTAAAGAACTAAGAGATTATCAAAATGATGATGTACTATTCTTATTGAAGCATAGAAGAGGTTTAATGCAAGTACAAACAGGGTATGGTAAATGAAATAACTAAATAATAGTGAATATAGACTTTATTATATTTATTTAGTTAGGAAGTTTAGGAATTTGCCTAGCTATGTAGAAATATATAGCTGAAATCGGGAAAAAACGGTAAAAGCTGAAATGCCAATACCGTGCTAACTAAAATAATTACGAAAGGTATTTTAGCAGTGTAGAGCATAGCAAGTGAATAAATATAATCTTGCCAAGAGTTTCCGACATCTTAAAAAAAAGAGATGAAAATGTATGCCGAACTTAGGTGAATAAAAAGAAATCTAAGAACTACTAGATAAAAAGCTAGTAGGATAACAAAATTGAAAACCCAAGTAATTGCAACTCTTGCCAACTATGCACATGAGACATTAGGTAAAAAATTATTGATTGTTTGTCCATCTAATAAAGCGAGGGATGAATTAGTTAAGAGATGTAAGTTAGTATTTAATCTTAGTGTGTCTGATTGTGATAAAAAAATAAATGGGCACCTTGATTGTATTATTACATCTGGCCTAATGAATACAACTAAACTAAAAGACTTGAAGAGTAAAGAGTGTCAAGATTTTAAGAATCTCCTTGCTCAGTATGATTGGGTCTTAGTTGATGAAGTCGAATATACTATAAATGATGCAGGACAGTTTTTATATGATAACTGTATAGGTGCTGAAAGATTCTATGCTTTTAGTGGAACTGCTGATAAAGTTGGTGGTGAAGCGATTAGTTTTAGAGAAGGTCTTAGTGATGTAGTAATCAGAAACAAAGACTTAATAAAGTTCTTCGGACCTAGTATTATATTTAGAATGCCTGTTAATAATAGTATAACAAATATTGAAATTAAAACTAAGTCTCTTGATAACCTAGTACTAGATCATGATAAAATAGATCAGAGCGGTAATGCGTATGCTGAAATTATGAATCAGATATGGATGGACCCTGATGTATGTGAGACAGTTACTAGAGTTGTTAAGAAGTATAATAAGTGTTTCATACCAATTAATAATCTATCAACTATCTTAAGTGAATGGATTGATAAATATTGGGTAGGTAGGTTGAGAATTCTTTTAGTTTGTGGTGAAGGATATATCTACTATAAATTAAATGGAGATAGACTCAAACTAACACTAAATGAAGCATGTGATTATATCAAAAAGGACTTAGTTGATGTAATACCTAGCACTAGTTCAGGTTATAGGGCTCTTGATTTTCCAGGCCTAGAGAATATATGTCTTTTTGCTGGTAAAATTGCTGGTGTTACTCTTCAGTGTGTAGGTAGAGTAGCAAGAGGTAAGCACATGAATATTATAACACTTCGACCGTATAGTAAAAAGAAGATACCTGTTTATTCAAAGAGTGCTAAAGAAAGAAAGGACATGATAGATAATTACTATCAGTACTGTGAAATAGAAAACATTGTACTTGAGGAAGATTCTCTGTAATGGTTAAATTTACAGTTATCTCCAAACTAGTATCTTATTATTGAAAAGTTAATATAAATTTTATGGATAATAATAACAACTACTTAGATTTAGTATTATCAATGTTTAATCAGTACCTATATCAGGACTGTAAGAACAACATCAAAGATCTTACTTTATATTTTAGAACAAATCCAGCAACCTCAGGTAGTCCAATCATTGAGGAATTACTTAAGGCAATTAATGATTATCCCTTAGAAAGTATAGGTCTGCCATTATTTAAAAGTATTCTAGCAAAAACAGGTAAAACACCTCTTGAAAGTAAGGAGATTATAAATAAGATAATCCAGTTCAAGAAGTATACGAAAGATGAAATACAACCTGCGAGAAAGTATGTTAGAGACTTAATTGCAACAGTCTATATACAGAGGGCTAATCAGTTATACTCAGATAGTCCATCAGAGTATTTTGAATATCTTAAGAAAATAAATTTTAAGTCATCAAGTACTGATTATCTCAACACTACCAGTTTTGATACAATTGATATTAATACGATTGTTGCAGATTCTACATCAGATGGAAAATTAACAAGTTCTTATGACTTTATTAATGAATCTTTTTCTGAGGGTGCATTTAAACCAGGGGACATTGTAGTAATATCTATGCCACCATCAGTAGGTAAATCATTGCTTGCGGAGGCTGAAGCACTTCATATGGCAATCGTTCATAAAGTACCATCATGTCTTTTAATTATGGGTGATCTTGATATGGAAAGTTTATTCATACGTCTTGCTGCAATTTATACAGGACTTTCATTCTTTGAGGTTCGTAATAGATTGCCTGAGATTTATAAAGACATGAAAGATGCAATTGGTGATAACTTAGACATTATCATATCTCCAGCGGGTTCTATTAGAGCAGATGAGTTTGTTCAATATATAATAGATAGCCCTAAGAAGTATAAAGCAGTTTTTGCCGACTATGATGAGAATTTTAAAATCGATAGTGGTGGAGATTCTATGTATACTGAATTTGGTGAATTATATAATGAATTTACAAAACTTAAGTATGCAGGAATTAACTCTTGGATCCTATGTCAACCAAAACAAGCAACTTGGAGCGATGGACAACCTATTGAACTTCAGAACTTAGGTACATCAAGTCGTAAAGGACATATTGCTGACGTATGTATAACAAGATCTAAAGAACCAGGTAACTTAAATGGACTTGGAATATTCTATATCTGCAAAAATAGACATGGCGAAAACAACTATGCTTATTCAATTAGATTAAATAACGGTAGATTTAAGATAATTCCGAAGGGTGTATATCAAGACCTAAAGGAAATAAAAGAGAAGCGTTATTTTAATGAGGCAGAGATAGATATGATGATAGATAATTATAACAAAGCTAATAGGATGGTGAGAAATCAGATTAGTAGTGCAGCAAAGAAAATAGATTCACCTTTTTAAAAAAATAGATGAAAAAAGAAATTAACCTTGTTATAACTTTAGATAAAATGAAATTAGTCTCTGTCAATAATATGTACAGGGCAGGTATTATTTATAAAGGAGGAAAACCAGTACCTTACATTTATAAAAATGCAGAGGCTAAAAAGATGGAAGCTATAATAGATGAACAACTACGGTCTATTGATTTCACTGAGCATCTAGAGTGGTTAAAAGATACTAAGCAATATACAGTAACAGAACAATTCATTCTTAAGTCGGGGATTAAACAAAGAGACTGTGCAAATTTTGAAAAGCTTGCATCAGATTCAATAGTTAGATTCTTTAAAAATGACTTAGGACTCTCTGATTTTGATGATGCCCAATTTAGTGATGTACATCTTTATAAAAGTATCTTACCTGGTGCATCAAGAGAGTACTTATGTTTCAAAATTACACCCTCTATATTTAATACTAGGTTTGACGACCTAAAGAAACCAGAACAAGTATTATTTCATTTTGAGGGTGAGCCAGATTTTGATAATAAAACATTTAGGTCAATCATCAAAAAAGAATTAGGACTTAAATATCAACTTTGTAATACAGATAAAAAAATAAAAGACCATGACACAGATATATTTTTCATTAATACAGAAGGTAAAAATGAATTAGATCTGACAGTTGGCCTAATGGATTACATTTATACTCATAGAGATTTAGGTAATTTTATATATTATGGTTTTTATAATGAATCAGATATTAGATTAGTTGAGAAAATAAATAATATGGGATATAGTAATCTTAAAGCAGGTATTACAAAAAAAGGAGAAGAAGCTGTGTTAATTAAAAACATAATAAACAATGAAACTAGTAAATAAATTATTCTTAGGTGGGACATGTAATAATGATCCTTGGAGAGAAGAACTAATACCTGAACTAGATAAGCTGGGTATTGAGTATTTTAACCCTGTTGTAGATGATTGGAATGAACAATGTAGATTAATAGAACAAGAAGAAAAGAAACATGACGACTTTATCTACATTATTACACCTAACCAAAAAGGAGTATATAGCTTTGCAGAAATTATTGACAGTGTATATAGGCGCTTAATAAAAGGTTGTGTATTAGTTGGTTTCACCAGTAAATCAACCTATGACAAAGCGCAAGAGATGTCAATGTCTGCAATTATATCTCTAGTGAATGAAATAGCTAGTGATAATAAATGTGGATATAGAATAAAAGCTGCATGGATAGATAAACCAACTGATATATTAGGTTTATCTAAGTTAATGTATAGTAAAAAATTAATGAAGTAAAAAAAAATAGTGGGAGAATTAAATCTTCCACTTTATTTTTATTCTCCTAGTATATACTTAATATTACTTTCCATTTTAATTATGTCTGAGTAAATCTTAAGAGCAAATAGATTTTCTAGGCACCTAAATATTTCTTTAGAGTAGTCTATCTCCTCTTGTGATATTTTCTTAGTAATTATTTCATATATTCTATTACTTAATCTCTTGGGATCATCATCAAGTTCAATATAATACATAAAACTATCTGTCCCTTCTATTAGTTTTATCCCAAAGTCTTCTAGATAATATACCAACCTGTCCTTCTCTGTAGATATTATTTCCCTATTCCGTAATAAACACAATAAGTCAACTAGGCTATTTTCTTCTTCCTCTGAATCTAAGAAATCTAACCTAATAGATCTTTCGATAATAGTATCCCTAAAAGAATCAAGGATATATTCTACTATCTCCTCATCTCTAATATAATCTTCAATGTCCTTAGTAGTTCCAACCTTGAAGTTGAGTTTCCAAGTTTTCTCAGGTATTATGGTATGGTATATATAATAATCCTTAAACCCCCGAACTGCCCAACGTGAGAGGTACTTTTTATATTTGGGATTATCTAATATTTCATATTTTATTAAGTAGGAGTTTCTCCCAGGTACTTTATAGATTTTATTGTCTTTTCTAATTAACTGACTATAGAGATACTTTACATAATTATATATCATACAATAACCTAAATGATCTTCTAATTATAAAAAGTTTATTGTCTAAGTTTGTTGAAAAATTAAAATCAATTAATCTAATAAATACTACAGTATCTGTATCCAGATCTATTACATACTTCCAGATAAAATTAACAAACCTATCTATATCAGTTATTTGTGCACTATAATGAAATATGTCATACCTAGAAGTTATAGTTAAGCCACAACCAACTATATTAACTACACAGGCATTATCTAGTTCAGAACAACTTGTAGTTTTAGAATTAACTATCTCATTGTCGAACAGTTTTTCTAGATATACTTCCTTCTCACTACTAGGTAATGTAGTTACAGGGGTAAATGATAAACCTTTAACATACTCAGCTAGACTCTCCTTAGTTTCTCTCTCTAATTCAGGCATTAAAACTTCTAAGGGTTTAATATCTATAAATTTCTCAGGGATATTGTCAGTATGAAAATAAATTTCACGCATTTCTTTGCCCAAGTCTCCTCCTATTTTATAAGTCTCAATCCCTAGATTATAATTTCTCGGCTTTGGTAATTTCTCAAGCAAAGATTCATCAGATTTTAGTATGAAAAAATTCCCATCATACTTTTCATAAATAGTGATGGGAGGAGGTGTATCTGCTTTACCTAATAATTTTTTTATTAACTTGAGAATGTTTACCATATCCATCTAGTTTTATATTGTTTGTCGAAATCTTTTAACTTACTACTAATAGGTTGTTTGAATAAAATACTAATTGCACTAACAAACCTAAATACCGAATTATCATTTTTATCTATATAGAGACCAAGCTTGTTCGTGAATGTATTTAAGTCAATAACCTCTAATTTAAATCTAAATTCATTATCATAAATAGTTAGCTTGAGACCATAATCTTCTATAAATACATACGATACGTCTTCTAATGCATTTTCCTCATACCTACTTGATTTATTTTTATGTACCTGTTCTATAAACGAACTAAGTACAGATTCAGTAAAGTCCGAATCTATTAATGTAATGTCTACAAACTTACAATTACCTAAGTATTCTTTTATGCATTTACTCAAGGACTCTCTAATAGTAGGTGTTAATCCACTAATAGGTAATATTTTTATCAAACCTTCGGGTATTCTATCAGAATTAATATTAATTTTACAGAGATTTAACCCAAAAACTGGAATATATTCTAAGTGGTTTATAAATTTATAGTAACTAGGAGAAACAAGTTTATTTAGTCTTTCCATGTCTTCAATTAATATAAAGTAACATTTGTTTTCCTTTTTATATATAGGAATTGCTTCATTTATTTGTTTCATCTATTAGTAAGGTAATAAGTGTTTTTACAGTTATCTATACCTCTCTCCCTTATAATTGTTATGAAAGTAAATCAATTTAAAGTTATCATAGCAGGCAGTAGAAGCTTTGATGATTATGAAAAGCTAAAATCTAAATGCCTGACTATACTAAGAAACAAAATGAATGATCCAGCAACAGAGGTGACTATTATTTCAGGCCATGCTAAAGGTGCAGATCAATTAGGTGAAAGATTTGCAAAAGAGCTTAACTTAAGGTGTGAAGTTTTTCCTGCTGAATGGGATAAGTATGGAAAAAGTGCAGGATATAAAAGAAATGTTCAGATGGCTGATGTATCTAATGCACTAATTGCTTTTAAAAGTGCGTATGGTAAAAATATAGGCACTGGTCATATGATAGATATAGCAAAACAGAGAAAACTTTTAATAAGAGTAATCGAAGATGAGGGATAAAATTAAATTTGCAGCTATTTCAGATCTACATGGGAACTTAATAGATTTAAAAAAAGAAGTTGATGTTCTCTTAATAGCTGGTGATATAATTCCACTTGATATCCAAAGTAATGATAGAAAATCAGAGAAATGGTTTAAGGAGGTTTATCAGGAATGGGCAGATAGGCAACCAGCAAAAAGAATTGTACTAGTTGCAGGAAATCACGACTTTTTCCTGTATAATATGTCAAATAACCTGCCTAAGATTAATACTGCACTAGGTGAAAAAACTACTTACTTAGAGAATTCAACTACTCTTATTACAACAGATGAAGTTCCTAATAAAGTAGTTCATATATACGGTTCTCCTTTGTGCAAGATTTTCTACGATTGGGCTTTTATGTATCCTTATGATTATCAAAGAGAAGTTTTTGATAAAGTAAGAGGATTAACTAAAGAGAAACTAGAGACAGAGTTTCCAGGGTATGATATATATTCTATTGTTCTTACCCACGATGCTCCTTATGGTTGTAGTGATATTCTACTAGAGAAAACACCTTATACTAATAGTGAGAATTTAGGCAATGAAGAGATTAGAAATTTACTAGTAGATATGAAGCCTGACTTAAATTTACATGGACACTTACACTCAACTAATCATGATGCAGAATATATTGGAGATACTGAAGTGAGAAATGTTAGTATACTTAGTGAGAAGTATTCAGTAATGTATGAACCTTATTATTTCGAAGTATGAAAAAAGTAATCTGTCCTATATGTGGTAGAGAAGTAGAAATAAATAAAGTACATCATGAGAATAATATAACTTTCTTAGAGGTAGTACCGAACTTTTCTACATACAATATTAAATGCGAATGTGGACTCTGCATTAGTGAGAGTACAGAAGAAGAAGTATTACAAGATATTAAGGGAATACAAGAAACTCCAAGCAATAATGGAATAGATAGGTTACTCGGTTTTATGTTAAGTAAAAAACAGGGAAGATTACTGAGCAGGAAAGAATTAATTAAGTGGGTCTTGAAAAATGTCATGTAATTCAGAAGCCCTCAAATACTTATATATGTAGGGAATGAGATTGAGCCTATGAGAGACATTTAAAAAAGAGTGTGTTTCTCAGAAGGCCTAGAAATCTTATATATGTAGAAGATAGAAAAACTGATAAGTCATAATATTATCAGAAACTAAGACTATATACTAAAATATATATATATAGACTTAGTACTATCTCTGCAACCTGAAATTTATATTATGACACATGTAACAAAAAATTTTTATAAACACAAAACCTTCTTAGTTAAATTATATTATTATAGTTTAATTAAAACATCTTGATGCCGAATGGCAGATTGATATGTAAGGCGTTGAACTGGATTCTTATGACCTTACTAATAATATGATAAAACTAAGATAAACACAAAACAACAACTAGCTCTAGTAATATAAGTCAAATGAAGATTTATATATTGGAGTTAGACTGCATGGTTGGGCCAGAGTGATCGGAATTAGCCTGTAAAAAGTATACCTAACAAAGTTACCGTATACTACAACCATGAAAATAGAGTGTTTAAAATACTAAGTAGAAAAATTACTTAGTATATAAACCTATTATGACACAGAAACGAAAATATAATAATGTGGAACACCAAGCTAATAAGGCATGCCAATCTCTCCGAAGGGCTAAGAGTCTTATGAAGCTGTAATTGGGGTGTTCCACTTTTTTTTAATCTTTATAAATCGTTACTTGAGAGGGTAATTAGTGCCTTATTAATATATGAAAATATTTATTATAATATTTATAACAATATTGATCTTATTTGTATGCTTTATACTAAAAAAGTTAGTATATGAAATTAAAGAAGGTCACAAAGAAGAAGGAATTAAATGTCCTCGATGCAATAAAACAATGAGATTAGTAAGTCAAGTTGTTTGTCGAGGAGGATCTATTAAAACAACTTATAAATGTAGTAGTTGTTCAAAGTTAGTTAAGACTGTTGAAGAGAGACGGCCTTAATAGTTTAGTTTTTATAAATAATTTAAAATTTAGAAGGATATGAAAACAATTAAAAATTTTGTTACAATAGCAGCTATAGTAGTTGTAGGTAACGTAGGAACAATCTCTGCTCAAGAAATTAAAGACTATGAGAACAGAGTTATTGTGAACAGAGAAATAGGCAAAGCTATTCCATTTGGGAAAGAGAGTAGCCTATTAGTTGAAAATTTTAAGACCTTGGAAACAGGGTCAGATGAATCTCCTAGTAAGATCGATAATAGTGACTTACCTGGTTGGGAGATTAAAAATGTATATTCAGTAGGAGGTAAGATTTATTTGCCTTCAAGTGAATCAAAAATAACCACTCCAGAATTTCCAAAACTAAGAGCTGGAGAAAATGTATGGTTCAGATTTAAAGCTAAGTCTGAAAAACCAAATGGTAAGCTTTTTATAAAAATAGAGGGTACTGGAAAGGATAGAGAGTTCACAAAGGGCGATGTTACTATATCAACTCCAGTAAAAGATAAGTGGGATGAGTACTATTCTTTCTTTTATGATGGAACAGTAGATTCTAAAATATCTATTTACTTAGGTAATGGATCATCTCCCGTTTATATAGATGACATAGAGATCTTTACTGTAGATCAATATGTAAGTACTCCAAAAATGCTTCCACACTCTAATTATAATGGAAAGAGCTTTATTGCTCATTGGACTAAACCTGATGGAGCAGTAGGGTATAGAATAAACGTATTCACTGTAGATAGTAGATTTACGGATGATGATGATATTTATCCTATTAGTAATATAAAAGACTATCTAGTAAAAGATAGATTTACTAATAATAATTTCTTCCTCGTAGAAGACATTGATCCAAATAAGAGTTACTACTATACAGTGACAGCTTATAATGATACTGCATATTCTATACTTTCTAAAAGAATTGGTGTTGTTGATGTAGTTTCTCCTAAGATAGAAGAAGCTAGTGTCAATAATGAGCAAATAGATGTTAAATGGTCTCCAGTTGAGGGTGCAAACGCTTATGAATACTCGGTACTTAGAAAAAAAGTATTCGATAAAGATGAAGAGGTAGTAGTATCTGAAGAAGATATGGAAAATCAATATATTCTTGATCCAGTATCGAGAGAAGAGCACGAAGATTATCTAGTGCGCTATACAACTGAAGAACTGTTAGATAACTATACGTATTATTTCAAAAGACATGGGGAAAATTATTTTGATGTCTTTTATGATGGATGGAAGTCTACCTATAGTACTGTCTATAAGGAGGGTTATTTGGGATTAAATAACTCAGAATTTATAGAAAAACAAACAGGAGAAATTGCAAAAGTTATTTCACCTGAGCTTGATCTATCAAAAGATGATGGTAGATTCTGCTTAAGTGTAAAATTACAATCAGCCAATGCATTAAGCGAAACAAATAGTAGAACAACTTTCAGAGCACAGGCTAGATTCATCTTAAAAAATTATAATGAGTCAACTTGTAGATATGAAATATCTGAAATAATCTATGCAAAGGATGTAGAAGACTATTGGAAAACTTTTGAAGTAGATTTTTCAAATGGAACTAGTAAATCAATTGTTGAGATAGAGGCGATTGATTCTATTGGTATAAACTTATATGTAGATGATATAAAAATTACCCAGTATTACAAAGCAGGTGATACAGCATATTTACTGAAACATGGAACCCTTGCAAGATCAAATAGGGTAATATTATCAGTACATGACACAGTTAGTGATACTGCAGAGTATATTCAAAGGATCTCTTCTATCAGGGTAGTAAAGGCTGCAGAGCGTTACTTAATTGGTAAAGAGATTGTGATTAGTAATAGTTGTGAGGCTTCTGCTGGAACTGTTACAAATAGTATTGATAACTTACAGCAACCAGAATTTAGTGTTGAAGTAAAAAACAATACTGTTTATATATCAAATACAGGTACTTACAAGGTTAGTGTATTTACATTGGATGGTAAAAGTGTATATTCAGGAGCTGATAAAAACAGTCACTGTATAAACTTACCTTCTAATACTTACATTATACATGTAGGTAACAAATCAATGAAATTGGTATTTTGATAATAAATAAATTAAAAATGAAAATTTGTATTGATTTTGATGGCACTTGCGTCAGTCATGAATTTCCTGAAATAGGGAAGGACATTGGCGCAGTGCCAATTTTAAAGAAAATTGTAGATGCAGGTCATGACATTATTCTCTACACAATGAGAGGTCGACCTAGAAATCTTGGAGAGAGGGATACACTACAAGAAGCCATTGATTGGTTTAATAAAAATAATATTCCTCTCTATGACATTAATAACAATAAGACACAGTGGAGGTGGACAACTAGTAAGAAAATTTTTGCTAACTTGTACATAGATGATATGTCACTTGGTGCACCTCTAGTTATGAATAAGTTAATATCTGACAGGCCATATATAAACTGGAGAGAGGTTGAAAGATTATTAACAGAAAATGGTATAATATAAAAATTATGGAAAAGAAGAAGAGTATTGAAAAGAAAGATTATCTGAAGGAATTAATATTAGATTATGGATTTAATTCTGGTAGTAGTAAATGGTTTCCACAAGGAGCAGAACTACTACAATTGATTAATCAAGAAGTTGTTTGTATTATCTTTAAGAAAAATAAAGAGGGTAATTTTGAAACAGAATCTAAGAGAGCATTTATCAAAGATATTAATAAATTTGATAAAGATACAGGCACTTATATTTTGGAATATAAACTACCAGATGAGAATGATGATATAAAAACTGAAAGAATTATACCTGAAGGGTTTAGCTTCGATATTGTAGGAGTTGGTGCAGGTCTTCAGGATAACATGAAACGATTTATTCCTATGAGTATTCATTGTAGGATGTTAGAAGAATCGTTTTTATTTGATCGAGTAAAATATCTCTGGGACAAAAAAGATACATTGAGTCTTGGAAACCTTGCTGAAATAAGTGAAACTAAAAAACAAGGAGAATTATTAGATTACTTGAGAAATATTCAAGCAGTTATAAAAACTGTAACAGGTGAGACGCTTACTTTTAGAATATCTCGCCTAAAACTACATAGAGGTAATAAAAAAGATTACTGGAGAATTATCTTTGGCCCTAGTGGAAAGGATAAATCTTTTAATGTAGAATTTAACAAAGATGATAAGAAATATAGTTTATCATATTTTGGACAACATATTGGAGAGCTTAAGTTAATAGATCTAGCTCAATAATATTATAAGATACAGCCTAGTCATAGTGATTAGGTTGTATTTTTTTTTTGAATCCTTATTATTAGTATGAGAAGACAAAATTATGAAAAGTAATGAAATAAAACAAGTTTTTAGATTTGGACTGCCTGAGACTAATAGCAGTTCTTCGCATAGTGTTGTAATAAATCGCTATAGTATATCAAATATAACTGCAGATGATGTTCCAGTTGATGAGAATGGTAATTTAGTTCTTCCTAAAGGTGTAAGTTTTAGTAGTGATCGTAGATTCTTCAATGATATTAAAAATAAATTACTCTACACATGTGGATTAATTTATAACCGTTACAGTATAGAAGAAAGTAAGGAGAAATTGAAAGAATTGGCTGAAACTATTAAAAACTTTACTGGGATTAATGATGTTATATTTGAATGGGTTGGATGTGAAGAAGATGATTCGAGCTATCCTTACATAGACCATGAATCTTTAGAATTAACTAATACAGTATTAAGCTCTAAAGAGAGTATGCTCAACTTTATTTTCAATAAAAAATCTTGGTTAATAATTGAACATGATTCTGACTGTATGAACCTAAGGGACTATGATAAAACAATAGATCAAGTACAGTCTGAAGAAAATAAGGCTTATTGTACTCTTAAGTTTGGTGGTGAAGTAGGGGATGTTAACTTTGAACTTAACCCATACCCTGTAAGAGATATAGTTGGCTCTTTATTAGATAGATATTATAACGAGAAAGACTTAGCAATTAAGATCATAGAGTCGATTATAGTAGATAAAGGAAAAGTTAGAGCGATTACAGAAGAGGATATTGATTTCATGAGTGAGGATATTATAAATGAAAATGATCCTAGATATGAATCACTTTACTTTTTTCTAAACTATAAGGATCTATATGTTCACGGTGGAGTTAACCTCAATTTACTTAAGACAACTATTGGGGATGAGTGGCCATGTCTTCTTTATATAAATAGAAAACTTGGAAAAGAATTATATGAATTGATTGACAGAAATAGAGATAAATCAGACATATTACATAAATTAGTTGAGGAGTTTTTTGCAAGAAATTATAAAAATATATACAAAGTAAAAATTGAAATAGTAAGTAATTGTTATGGAAAACTCAGTTAAGGATATATCAGGAAAAGAACTAAGAGATGTAATTTTTGATTACCTAGATAATAGGCTTAATAAGAACAAACCTCTTAAGTACTTCAATGGAAATTATTTTGTTGAATTACATAGTGATGGAACAAAGATAAAAAGAGCACTAAGAAAAGGTGAAGAATTTTCTCCGGAATTTCCCGATAGTATTGACCTAAAGATTACAGATAGGTGTGATATAGGGTGTAAATTCTGTCATGAGTCTAGTACTACAGCTGGAAAGAAATTTAACTTAGCTAACACAATTCAACTACTAAATAAATTACCTAAGTGTGGAATTGAGGTGGCAATAGGAGGAGGTGATGTATTTACTTGTCCATCAGATCTTAGTCTCTTAGTTGATTGGTTACTAAAGAATAATTTTTCACCTAGACTTACACTAAACTATCAAAGTTTGGTACGTTGGATAAACACTAGAAAAGATAGTGCGATAATTGGAAGTATGCTGTCTAATATGTCACGTGGTGCTGTAGGAATAAGTTTAACTGACATACCTGAAGATTTTGAGGATCATCTCGAACTTATTTATAAATTTATAGATAGAGAAAGAGTAGTTTTTCATATTATTGCAGGTATCTTTCCACCAGATAAAATACTCAAACTCAAAGAGATAGTAAGATATAAGAGTTATTATACTGCTAAGATATTAATTCTTGGGTATAAAAGTTTTGGTAGAGCACAGGGAACTACAGTAGACCTAGTTGATTGGAAAAAATTTATTAAGCAAATTATTTATGACCTAAGAACTAACTATATTGGGATTAGGGAAGAAGAAATAATACTAGGTTTTGATAATCTAGCACTTGAACAGTTAGATATTGAAAGTTCTGTTTTTAAAGAAGACTGGGCAAAATTATATAATGGTGATGAATTTACTAGCAGTATGTATGTAGATGCTGTTGAGGAGACTTTTGCACCTACTAGTAGAAGCCCATTAACAGAGAGAGAAAAGTGGTGCGATTATAATACTTCTATTGTTGACTATTTTAAAAAGAAACATAAATGAAATTAGTAACAAAAAAATTTATAGAGAAGGTTATAGGGAATAAGAAGTTTGAAAAAATTACACTAAAAATTCCTCTTGTTGTTCCGGGATTTATAAGAACCTGGAACTACTTCTCTACTATTGATGGGAAACTTATTTGGTATGATAATATAACAGGTAATATGTCATTTTTAAATCCAGACAGCTCTGATACAGAAGATAGCTTAAGAGATTCAGTCAGAAAGGAGAGATTTATTGACTTAGATGACATAGTAGTTGAAAAAATATCCAATGAAATAACTTATGAAGTGTCAGATTTTAATAGACCTGGATTATTTTCCAATGTGACAAATAAGAAAGGTAAAGCACTAAAGACTGGTACATACATGATTAAGAGCAAGTTGTTAGGGGATTTATTTGAATTTCAAGTATTAAGTGGACCTCATACCTGGAGCAATTCATTAATATGTTATGAAGAAAAATATAAGTGTAATATTAGCTTCGAGAAAATGGATGAATTAGAGGAGATTATTACTTTACTAGTATATAATATTTATGAAAAGTAAAAATAAACAAACTCTCAAAAAAATGGTAATGAGAGTTAATAATACACTCATTTGGTTTAAGAAAGATACGATTGAATGTAGAAGATTACCTACTAACACCTTTGGAAAAGTTAAGGGTTTTAGAGAATTCATAGAGGCCAGGTTTAATAGAGAAGCTTGGAACACTCCAGAATTTCGAGAGGCTGAGGAACTACTTGGGGGATTTCTTTTTAAGGCAGTATCAATTGAGGGGGTTGATGAGAGTAGGAAAAAATATAAGAATGCTACATTTAAGCTAACATGTGCAGAAGATGTAGTAGACCCTGACGAAAACCTTAAAAATGTATTAAGTGCTGCCAAAGAATTTATTGGTGGCACAATTATTAAGTTTAATGGAGTTAAAGTTAAGGTTAAAATTATAGTAGAAAATGACGAAGTGGAGACTAGCGACAGGAGTTAATGCATTGGTGAATAACCTAAAGCATGAAGTTTGGCTTTCTTTTGAGGAGAGTAAGAAAAATAAAAAAGCAGTTGATAAACTTACTAAAAATGAGATATTACCTGAGGAAGATTCAAGGGAAATTCTCATAGAAGAAAATAAGTTTAAACTCAAATTTGATAGTAGTTTGAATCTTTATATCAAGAGTGAAGAATTTCCTACAGATAGTTGGTATAAGTTGATGAATTTCTCAGATGATCCTAAACATCTCGGAGCAATCTTAACAAAAATCCAAAATAATAATGGAGTTTTTGACGAAGAGAAAGATTTTGAAGCTGCATATTCTATTATGCATCCTACAAAAGTAATATTAGCTTGTAGTGGAATGGATGAGTATGAAGATTACCTGAACGAATTAGTCCGGGTAGTAAATTGTCAAACTCTTAAGAAGACTAGAAAATGGATACCAGGTCATAGATATGATTCAGAAACGAATACATACTATTATCTAGGAAAAGCATATACAAAGTCTTACAAAGATAATAAACTAGGTGAAGATCTAGAAGAAGTACACCTAGTAGTGGAAAGTCTTAGTGGAGAATCTAAAATATCAGAGATAATGAATAATAGAATCTTTGGTAATAACATAGGTGATATTAAGATTGTTCCTTCTATTTCTCTTATGGTAGATGGTGGTAGTGCCTTAGAAAATGACCTAGACACTTCAAATATCGAACCTCTATGGGAAGGATTAGTAATGAGAGCTATTAATAAATGTAGAGTTATTAAAGGAGAATCCTGGAAAGATTATACAAATATTCATAGCATACTGCAACCTCTTACATTAGTTTCAAAGGATAATGGTTACAGTAATATAAAAAATTATATATTCTGGGCAGAACTAGAACAAGTAATAAAAGTAACATTACTAAATCTTATTGTTAGGTACGATGGTGTTGCAGAAACTATTGGAAACATAGACATTAACTGCAGTAAAGAGGAAGCTATTGATAATATAAAAAGATTATATACATTACTAGTAGATGATTCTGGAAAAATTAACTACTATCTTCAATTACTTCCAAAAATTGGTATAGACCTCAATTATCTAGTGGGAGAAATTCTAGAGGGATACTCTGAGGACTCAACTATTTTTAGAGACTTAGAGAGTATGTATAACTTCTCAGATATATATACAGAATTACATAGCAATTCAGGGGAGTACTACCTAGACCAGAGATATGAAGGAAGACGATATAGTGCAGATATAGACAAAGATAAAGCAACTAAGTTATCTAGTGTTATATGTCAATTATCTATATGTGAAGCTATTGAATCTATCTTAGAGCAAGCTAAAGAAAAAGGAGGATCTAACATAACAAGATACCAAGTGTTCAATCAAGGTACTAGAAGTAATCCGGTTTTATATGAGCTGTATGAAGTTAGGTTGAAAGATATTATCAAACTGTATGGAAGTGTTAGTAAAGTACCTGAAAACCTTAAAAATGAATTAGTTATTAGTAGATTTCAGGGAATAACTATAAAATTAAATAAGAATTCTAAGATTATAATATAATATGAAACAAGATAATATTAGAGTAGATGGACTTGTTTCTCAGGAATTAGGTAACTCAATGTTCAAAGTTCAATTAGATAGTGGACATGAAATATTGTGTACTATATCTGGGAAAATAAGGAAACACTATATTAGAATTATGGCTGGAGATAAGGTGTCTGTTGAAATGAGTCCTTATGATTTAACAAAGGGAAGAATTGTAACAAGACTTCAGAATCCAGCATTAGCAAATAAAAACGAGAGTAATAAAAATAATAAGTTTAACCAGAAAAAGAAAAATTAAATGGGAAGATTTAAATTACATAACCTAATGATTGGCAGGGAATATCCATTTTTCCTAAACAATACCTCAATGAAGAGTTATTATCTTTATCAAGTGACTACACCAGGGATTAGTTCAAATGAAATCCCAATGTTATCACTTACAAAATTGAGTGAAAGAACTTCTAATAAAGGAGAGTATAGTTCAACTGAGAAAGATAAGTATAAATATGACTTAGATATTATCTCAACTATCATTCATAATAGAAATAACTCATTCAATAAAATCTCTGACTTTATGTATAAAAACATATTGAATAGAGCTGAAGGTGTTTATGGAGATGTGGACTTATATTATGATCTCGGAAATTATAAATTTCCTATGTGGGAGATTGAAAGAAATAATAATATAACAAAAGCAATCATTGTAGGTCTCAGAGATCAACTTAGGTGGTCAAAGTATAGATTTCAAGAAGGTTGTAAAGTAGATATCTTAATCAGTCCTTCACAGTTTGCACTTTTTGAACTGAAAGGTAATGAAAAAGAAATCTGGCTTGAACCTATTGGTGTTTATAATAACACTGATGTAAATCTAACTAATAACCTAAAGGATAAGATAGATAAAGTTGATTATCCTAAAACAAAATGGTCTGGTGAAAAAAGAGCATCAGATATAAATCGAGTTATTAGACAGATGGAAATAAAATCTTTTGAAAATACTGAGATCTAGTTTAACTAGTTCAAAATATATTAGGTTAGGTATATAATTATTTATGTACTTAGCCTATTTAATTTTTATTCACACTATGACAGAATTAGAAAAAATAATAAAAGCAATTATAGAAATTAAAGATGTAAAAACAAAAAAAGTCAGAAATTTCTATATTATCCTGGGAATTATATTATCTCTACTTGGATTAACTAGCTTATATTGCTTCTGGACACTCAAGGAATTTATACCACTCTTTATTTCTGCAGCTGTTATATTGGTTGTAGGGTGTCTGTGGATTATGGGTTTCTTAGGTCTAGATGAGAGAATACTAGATGATAAAATAAGAACTTTTCAAACAACTCTTAATATGGATTTGGTTAGTATGTTAAGAGATAAAATACTAATTGAGAGAATACAAGAGATTAGAAATGATCCCCCAGAGAAAGAAAAAGAGTTTGCAAGAAGTTTACTAGAGTGTATTAGGTTAGAGGAAAATAAAATAATTGCCACTAAGATGTTAATGGATAGAGACATATATAGTGGAGAATTTAATAACCAACAACCCCCAAGTAATAAATCAGAACAATCATACGACGACTTAGATTAAGAAAAATGGATAGTACATTGGAGTTTATAAAAAGCAAGATAGACAAAAACAGAGATGATCTGAAAGTCTATGAGGTAAAAGAAAAAAAGGAAGATCTATTGGACGGTCACGAAGAGCTTGTCATAACCGGAATAGATAAAAAATATACAACTATCGATACTTTTGTAGGAGATAGTTGGGTACTGGATAATTGCGAGGGAGTTCGACTAATTACTATCAAGAAACCTAGAATCAATAGTAAATCAGCGAAGACATTTAGACTAGTTGATGTAACAGGAGAAAATGAAGCTGTTATATGGCCCTGGGTAGAAGATTGTATATTGGCTAGTGATTATAATAGTAGACTTGGTAGATTTAGCAGGGCAATTAAAGTTGAGCTAGAATGTAATAGTAAAGTTCTGGCTAAATATAAAAAAGCTTTGAGACTCGGCGCATATGGTACAACTAAGTCTCTACCACTACGAGAACATTTTAAATACACTGCTTATCCACAGAACTTTAAATTACTATCGACAGAATATTACTATAAAGATGTTGATGATAACTATAGAGCCAAAATATTAAGTCTAGTTCTTCCACCCTTTGAAGACAGTGGGGTTGATGAGACTATTTTAATACAGATTAGATTAAACCTTGATACGAACGAAATTGAATATTGGGGATTAATCAGAGTCTTAGATAAAAATGATGGGATTCTTGGCTTTAGGAATATGAAAAATGTAAAGAAATTATATTCTACGAAGTCAGATGAAGTAACTAAAGAGGATTTTAAAGCTGTAAAGAATATTAGTGATTATGTTGAAGATTATCTAATAAGTAAGGCCAAAGATTATGTAAAAAATCCTAGTGCCATGAATAGAGATAAATGGGTTAAGTTAATAGGATAAACAACTTAAGAGAGGGGAACTAAAAATCCTCTCTTTTTTTCTTGCGCTAAAAAACAAATTGCATAAGATATAAGAACTGAGATAGGTGATATAGTTCTAGAATAATATGCAAAATAATAGCGCAATATCCTTATAAGTAGGAATATTAATAATAAATAAATATGAAAAGAAAAATCAAAGTTAAACCTAAGTGGTTATTTAAAAACCAGAAAGAAATTAAAAAGTTCAGGCTAGGGTTAATAGTAGCATTTATTCTAGCTCTTAGTCAAATAATGACCTTATGTTGGCTAGGGAATGAGAAAATTAAACTAGAAACTTACAATGAGAACTATAAGGAGAAAGAATTAGTAGAATGTAAGGTGATTGATAAGTTTACATCTACTAAAAATGGGATAGAACTAGGATACCTGAAGGTTAATTGCTTAGATAAAACTTTCTGTATACAAGTACCAATGATAGAGTACGAGTCAACAGAGATAGGTAGTAATAAAAATATCTCGCTAACTTATTCAGACTATCTAGGGAAAACAAAAAACTTCAACTATCTTTACATTCTATTAATTTTCTCAGCATTATTATTGATCGGTAGTATTTTTATTACATACTTAATATCAATAAACTCTATATGTAAAAGTAGAGAGTCTTATGCAATCAGAAGAATAGCAGAAGAGAATAATTTAGATGAAGAGGAAGTAATGCAAAGTTTTACAACAGAAGTAAAATATAAAGCATATAACTTATTAATAAAGGCTCCTGTTATATTATCTATTTCCTCAACTATTATATTCTTTATATGGAATCTTGGGTATACAATGAAAATATTAATGTTAATATAATACAATAATGATGAAAAGAACTAATATTATTAAACCAGAGAACTTAAGAGAGTATAAAAAATTTATATTCTACATAGTAGCTTTTGTTATTATCTGTATCACTTCATCTATTAAATATCAAGATGAAAGTGATCGAGTAATGGACTATGGAATTGAGTGGAAAACAAAAACAGACGTAAAATGTACAGTTCTTAATAGTTCAGAAAATATAGATCAAGATCAGATAGCAACTAGATTTTTATCTGTTAGATATAAGGGTAGAATAATTAAGAGTATTCCAGTTGACTTAGCTACCTTCAAGAAAGCAGAAGTAGGTAAAACTATTAATATTAAACTCTCTAAGTCTGATATCTATGGAGAGAATAAATCAGATATGAAAGAATCAGTAGTGAGTGGCCTAATTACTACAATAACTGCACCTATTTTACTAATTCTGTTCATCATAATAGTTAAGAAGGAACTAAAGAACGTAATACCTAGGAGAGAGGAAGATTACTTAGTAAGAATTTCTAAAAAGTATGAAATCTCAATTAGTGATATTCCGAGTGATGAAGTTGATGAAATACGGACTGATTATAATTGGAAACATTGGCTAAAGATACAGTTACCATTAACAGTAGCAACAACGTCAATCATCTACTATATAATTGTGAGTATTATTTACTGGAGTGTTGTATTTAAATATTATTTTGTATGAATAATAATCTAAACATAAGAAATTACGTAATAGCTACAATAGTATTACTAGTATTTTCTATCATTAGTATAAAAATTTCTTCAATTTTCTATAGTAATATAAAGAAAATTCAGACTGTTAGATCTGAATGGGAAGTGAAGAAACAAAGAACTGGAACTGTCGTAGGAAGAATGACAGAAGAGTTTAAAGATAGTACAATAAAGAAAACTACTTTCGTGAGAGTAGAGAAAAAACTAGTACCTGTTATAACTGATAGTAATTATAGGATCGGTAATACTCTAAAGATAAATCTGACTAATGAAGAAATCTATAAAAAAGGAAAAATGCCGTTAGTTAATAATCATCTTGTCTATTGTATTACATGCATACTAATATTTCTTCCCCTATTTATTGCAACAATGATAGTGATTTTCAAACAGGTTGTGAGAAAATTGGATGTGGCTGATTATATGTGGGGAAAATTTATTGTAAAACTCTCCTTCTTCATATCTATCATCTCTGCAATTATCGTTTTTATTCTGTCAATGTATTCTATTATAAAATTCGTGTAAATATGAAGTCAAAATTAAGTTGGTCAATAAAAGATTTTGAAGGTTATTGTCACCATTCATTTGTAGCTATAATACTGACAGGACTTATAACTATTATTTCTTATTATATACAAGGACATACTGAACTATATAATAAAGTAATTAATGAGTGGTATACAGAGAAAGATGTAGATTGTGAATTACTAGATAAGGCAACTATTAATTCTATGGGAGATACTAAATACTACTTCACGCTAAAAACTAAATTAGGAAGAAACGCAATAGAAGTAGGTCCTGAATTATACCTGTCTTATAAACCTGGTGAAAGATTTACTCTAAAACTATCAAAGTCCCAATTCAGCAATGAGAAGGAAGGGTTTATTGTAGTAATTGGGTTATTTCTTAGTTCTATTTTGATTGTATTATTCATTGTCAGAAAGTTAACTAAGAAATTATATAGTTTGATTAAAAGTGCACAAGATGATGATATTAGGTGGTATAGAAATAAACTATATGAGAATAAAGTAGACCTAAGCGACGAAAAAATAAAACTAAATATTCAACGCTATACTAGAATCATGTACTTACCTATTATTGTAATGTATATCAGTCTTCTGTATTACTTTATAGTATACTTAGGTTTAGTTAAAATATTGGTTTGACCTAGAGAAAAAGGGGATCTGATGGTTCCCTTATTTTTTTCTTATAAGTGTATTGAACAGTACTGCCAATTAATAGCACTAAGATTACCGGGTTCTCAGAAATTATATATACCTGTCTAATAGTGCTGATGAATTTTGGCAGAGAGTGTATATTGTAAAAAAAACTAAATAATTCAGAGGAGGTATCGGAGATATGAAATGCTGCTATATAATATCTGAATAAACTACTAGCACTTATTAGAACCAAGAGAAAAGATCTAAGAGAATAATAAAGATCTTAAAAAGAATGGTTCTGAAATAGCTAGAAAAAACAGCAGCATAGATATTAGCAGAAGAAAAAAAAATAGTAGCCGTGGAAATTAAATCCCTAGCTACTTTTATTTTCAAGCGGAGTCTGTATTAATTTATTCTTTCTTAGCTAATATTTTAAATCCATTAACCCTTGTCTTGTTTATTGTCACTTTACAAGGCTTCATTTCAAAATATTGTTCTAGATCTTTTGCCTTAGGTGTAGATTTATAATCAAGCTCCTTATATAACTCACCTAGTCGACTCTTTATGTGAGCAGATGAATAGGACTCATTAACCACAAAATTAGAGTAGATCGCCTCAGTTAATTTTGAGCTATCGAATGAAATTATGTCTAACTTATCATTTAAGAGGTTGGTTGTATATCCACAAGCTTTACATACCTCAGGGCCTAGAATTGTAATATACTCTCTAAACCTCTTCTCATGTATGTTATTAATGATCACCTCCTTGTCAACTTCGTTAAACTTAACATATTCTTGACATAAGTATTTAAGTTTCCAATAAGTTGTATTAATCTTATCATACTCTTCTAGGAACTGCTGAACCTCTGGACTTATATTCCCTAAATCACTTACTTTTCCTAGTTCATTGAAAACACTAAAACGATCTGCATAGTCCTTCTGTTGGATCTCAAATGCACGAAGCTCAGATATACGGACAAGTTTATTGAAGACTGGCTTCATCTCACCACTACTGTCTACATTAACTGCTACATAGTCATCTCTATAGAAGTATGCCTTAGCTACTTTTTGAAAGTTTTCAGATAGGTCTACTTGCTCTTCTTGATTACCTTTCTGAAACACACTAAGAAGGTTTGCTGATTTCTTTTCTTTTTTCTCTATCCACTTATCAAACAGGTTTTTATTAGTTCGGTTCTTCTCAAGGGTAGATCTAAAATATAAGATAGCCTCGTTCTTCCATGGATTCTCAAGAAGCCTTTGACGTCCTAGTATCTGAGGGAGGTCTAAGGTGATATCAACAGCTAGTGTATCTATATTAGCATCGGATATAATGAATGTCCTTGCGTTATCACTATAGAAATCCGCCCCAAGATAAACCGTTCTAGTGCAAAAGGTGAACATTTTCCTTGGCTCATTTCTCAATGGAACCTTGCCTATTTCAAATTTTCTGCCTAGCTTCTTCCTAATCTTCTTTCTATTTTCCTCTGTATTAGCAACTAGGATATTTACTTGTTCAGGTTTTAACTTTGCCTGTTTGATAATACTTGTGATGTTATTTACTGAGTTGACATAGAAAACAGCCTCCTTCGACTCTACTTTTCTTGATTCATTAGTTGATGAGTCTATAATATATCTATGTTCAAATTCACCCTCTAGATATTTATTAATAATAGGTCCTGCCTCCATGTAAACACTCCTAAGACATCTGGTAGTAATATACGGTTTTATTACACGTCCGGGATCTAGTGCTCCCCAGTCGAGATCATAATATGGCAGATCCTTGAACTCATCTAATATCTCTAAGTACTTATCAATCATCGGTGTTGCACTAACATAACATACCTTTTGTAGGTCTCTTAGTTTATCCATAAACCCTAATTCAGTGTCAGATTTAAACTTAGAATCCGTAAAAATACTTTGAAATTCATCTACTATTATTCTAAAATCTTTTATATTAAATTGATACTGGATAATATCTTTTACTAACTTAAATGAATCATAGGTTACTAGTATTTTAACAGGCTTACCATCAATTCTTCTTCTATCAATGTAGTCAGAAATCTCATAGGTAAGTTTCTTAAAAAATGTCTCCTTCTCTATAGGATCCTCTACAATTTCCCAAGACTTAGGTGAAACTCTTTTACCTACTTGTGTTAAATCTTTATCAGTACCTGGATCCTGGTCGTAGGTATTAACAACAAGGTAAACGTCTTCCTTATGTTGTTCGTACTTGTTTTGAAGAAGTATCTTCCTTGGACTACATAGTATTACATCTTCATTGTTAGTAATACAGTACTCAGTAAACCCACACCCTGGTATTTGCTTATTCATGATATGGGGTATGTCAGGAATTGAAAATTCCTTCCACTGCGACATAAACCTTATGTTCGCAGGAACATCAATAATTGTTTTCTTCATAATTTTTTGTTTTATTAAATTTATCATTTTTACTTCTCGGTGACAGATCCTCACTTGACCCGTTCCGGTCAAGCAAGGCTCCGCACTCTTACATACATAAGGAACTACATCCTTTATAACATACATTTTGTCTATTTATTAGACTGAAATTTTGTGATTTACTATATAAGTCTTCCAGAAAAATTATTAGACACCTCCATATCGTCACCTGAGCATGGATCCAATTCGTCGCGGCGCGCCTCATTCCATACTCATTCTCCTCTACTCCGGATCTATATGATGGGGTCTCTTTCAAGATTTAGGGGAGGCCCGATATGCGTGCTCCGCCGCTAACGAGGCCGATACAAGTGAGAACCCCCGAAGGGTTGCAGGGAATCATATATGTAACGAAGTCAGACGGTAGTATGACGATGTGTAATATGATGACCCATGGCAACGCAGTGGGAAGGCAAGGGGGTTCCACGAAGTGTGAACCTAGCTTACCCCTGTATTAGACATTATTAAAATCCTTATTAGTATGAAAGAAAGATTAGATAAAATAGTTAGTATATTATCAGATTACTTAACTAAGAATAAGATTAAATGTATGGTTCTTGGCATTAGTGGCGGGATTGATAGTACCGTATGTGCTGCTATTTGCCATGAAGTATTTAATAAGACAGGCATTGAATTACTAGGTTATTCTCTTATGTGTAATACTAATGAGAGTGATGAGAGAAGTGCAGCCATTCTTGCTGGTGAGTTCTGTAATAAGTTTGAAAATATTGACATTAATTCTTGGTATGAATTTTCTAAGAATTTTATGGAAATAGCTTCTAAGACAGAAACAACGGACTTAGCTCGTGGAAACATTAAGGCCAGACTTAGAATGAATTTTCTATATAATGTAGCTGGTTGTAAGAAAGGAATTGTCATTGATACAGGAAACTTAACAGAATACTATACAGGTTTCTGGACAATTCATGGAGACGTAGGTGATATTTCTCCCATTGGTAAGTTGTGGAAATCTGAGGTATATAAGTTAGCAGAGTATCTCAGAGATCATCACTACCTACAACCACTCAATAACAAAGCATATCAAGCTCTATCTAAGTCTATTTCACTTACTCCTACAGATGGTAATGATGTATCAAAAGGTGGAGACTTAGAACAAATAGCACCTGGACATACATACGAACAGGTTGACAGAGTTTTAAAAGCTTGGTTGAAATTAGGAAATGATGGTGAGAGAGCCTACTTAAGAGGTGAACCAGTAATGCTTTTTAATGATATCGATAAGGAAACAGTTAAGAAAATTATCGATAGAGTAATAGCAACAGAATATAAAAGAGGATTAATATTAACACTTTAGACATTATGAAAAAAAAACAGAATTATTCAGCACCAGAGATTACGGTTTCTCATGTATTAGTAGATCAATTATTAATAACAGCGAGTCCTGGTGTAGGAGGAGACTATGATCCAAGTAATGATGAAATTGGAAGTAAAGAATTTGATTTTGATGAAGACGAGGATGAAGATACATGGAATTAACTTATATAGTTAATCATATCAATTGTATTTGCTATAAGGTCTTAGGATATAATAAAGTGGGATATACTAAAAGAAAATATAACAGATGGAAATAGTTAGTATTTATTTTGATGTAATATCAGTTTTTCTTGGTATTAGTATGGGAGTTGATTATGGTTGCTTAGTATCTTGTTGGTTTCTAGGACATACAAAGACTCCAAAATATCTAGAACTAAGAAAGGATAATAAGTTTGCAGCTTTTTATTTAATAATTACTGCACTATTATTGACAGGTATTGCATACTTACCTGTAATTCCTGCAATAGTTTATGTGTTTTGTACCTTAATGGCAAATATTTACAGTTATAATAAAGACCTAAGAAGTCTCGCGTTATTCTTTAGATTTTTTGCAGGAATATCAATATTATTTACAATATGGTTATACAAGTCTTAAAAAATAAGTATAAAACAGGATGTGGTATTGGAATTAACAAACTAGATTGTCCTGGTATACTTGATAAGCTTAATTTTATAATTGAGTGGGATAAGAGTGAATTTCCTACTCGTCAGATAGAGGTTGGGTCAGATGAAGATAAGAAGATTTTTACAGGTAGTCAACACGATCCAAGCTTCAAAATATCTGAAATAGGTGATAAGAAGTATAAAGTTTTTGAAGACAGAGATTTTTTAGGATCTGTCCCTGAACTAAAGCCTGGTGATTGTTTCTATTATAATGGTCAATTTTTAGCTATTGATTCAGATGATAGGATAGTCTTAATGGTAACTAGTTCTGGATGGAAGGCAATAAAAAGACTCTGGGATGATGAAATTGAGCCTGAGTTTTTAATAAGACTTAGTTATGATTCAGACAATAAAGTGGAGTTTGAAGAACTAAATGTAGAACCTAACTTTACTGAATTTAATACTGAAGTTAGGCTACCCTTTAATATATATAATAAGTGGAAATTATATTATCTATCTGGTCGAGAGCTTGCTAAACTTGATCTAGGAAGTAGAGGTAGTAATGCAATAAAATGTAAATTCACTTCTCAGGATTATCCTATGACGTTTGAATTTATAATGACTGAATATTGTGCTTACTTTAGAGATTCAGAATTAGATGAAGAAGATCTAGATATAGGTAGAGATATAGTACAGAAAGTGATTGCATGGTTCTTTGAAAATACAGAACGAAAAGTTAATCCACTTGATGTAGAAAAGGAAAAACTTCAGAATATAGATACAAAGAATAAATTAAATATGTTAGAGGGAATGATAAAATAAAAAAATTAAAAGTAGTAGATTAATTTCTACTACTTATTTTTCTTGTCCGTAATTTCTATAATACTATAAACAAAAGATAAAGTATTTTCGTCCCAATGATCTTCTAACTTATATCTTCTGTTATCTACTTGAAATCCTGAATTGCTAAGATCATTAATTAATTCCCTTTTTATTATGTTTGATTGACGAACTTCTGAACTTAGCTGATAAATTATTATCATAAATACTCTCAATAAATTGTCCATACTACTTATATTTCTATTTACTGTATAATACTCTATATCTTTTCTATCCCTGACTCCTCTGTTAGACTCACTTTTATAGAAGAAAGTACTACAGGCAGTCGATGGGTCATAAAAACTTCCTATTATTAGTTTACTGTCTACATATCCAGTTTTAAATTCTATAAAATATTTAATATTATCAAACTCAATTGTTATTAAATATTCTCTCTTATCCTCTAGAAGTTTACAATATATTTTTATAAAGTCAAATTTCATCTCTTAATTTAAAATGCTGATAAACCTAGTGCATATTACTCAGAACTAAAAATATTGACCTCAGTTCTTATGTTTCTGCACTAATTATTATCAGCTAGAATGGAATTGCTTGATACCTAACAGACTCATTTCCTATCTTCACAGCACCACTAGTTACTAATCTTATGATATCTAAGCAATCATTATCTCTGAGACATCTACGATCAATAAATTCAAATAATTCTAAAATAAATTTAGTACTCGTTTGTTGATTAGTAATTGGTCTTTTTATAAATTCACCTGTAACTGGTATCAGATAATTTTCTGAGCGTATTAGTTTTACCTTTATTTCTACTACCTCACTTCCTCCTATAATAGACTTAAGATTATGTACAGGAAGTTTTATTATATGCCCTCTTTCAGCTACTACTTCTAGATAAACGAAAAAAGGTTTACCACATACTTCAAAATTAGTGATAATAATTGTATGTGAATACATATTATTCGTGAAACTATATATTTTAATAGGTTCTTTCATACTACTTCAAATTTTACTTTTCCTTTACTCACCTTGGCCTTATATTTAATTCCACCTATCTCTATTATGTTATTTAGGAAGATTCTATTAATAGGCCTCATATCTGCATAGTAATATGTTAACTCACCTGTACCAAGTGTTTGTTCTAATTCATACTTAGCTTCATAAATACTACACAACATACTCTCTAATATAAATACAGCACATGAAGATTTATATTTCCTCAAAACATATCCTTTTTTCTCAAGATCTGCTAGTAAGTTATTCAAATCTATATCTGTTCTATGCTCTACTTGAATAAAGCTAGGATATCTAAATAGATCTGGAGAAAGTTTCTTCATATCATTAGACCCTTTAGTAATGAAAATTTTTGTATCTCCTAATACAAGATTAGAATAGCACCAATAAGTTAATACTATAAAATCCTGTTGAGTTTTTATTATAATTCTAAATACATAGTTTCTATACTGTTCACTAGAAGTACCTTTAAATAGTACGTTAATATCTAATATACTAATAAAACCACTCATGTTCTATTATTAACTTTACTAGAATGATATTTAATAAATTCATCTCCAACTTTTATTGTTTCTCCTGATATGAAATCTATAATTTTACTCTTTCTGTTATAATAACGTGGAGCAGTCTCATCAATGTACCTAAGAATCTCTAATACTAACTTACTATAAACTACCTGGTTAGATATTGGTCTACTTAAACAATCGTCTAGGCTTATATCTACTAAACGATTGGCTAGTCTTTTGTTATTTAATTTATCATGTTTAAATAATTCTACATCTGTCACTAAAATATTATCTCTGTCTATAAGAGTCTTAATATTAGAGACAGGAAGTTTTGTAATGTCTTCTTTTTTAAATTTACTAAAGACTAATTTAAAATAAATAAAGTAGGGATCATTACCTATATAAAGATCAATAAAAATAATTGTATATATAACACAGTCTCCACTTAGATGATATATTCTTATTGGTTCTTCTCTACTTAGACTTTCTTCCATTTTTAATTTAATTAAAAAATCCACTTATAATCTGTTATTCTTATCCTTCCACCAAGTAGTTCGTCTGGATTTGCTATAAACAAAGGAGAGTAGTATTTCCCATCAAACACAAAAGTACTAGACATGATTGAGTCTAATAATCCAAAGTTCTCATTAATATTATCCCAAGTATAATTTCTTCTATACCATAAAATTTGATTGAATATATTAGATAATACTTGCTTAATATATTTATCTTCAACTATCCTTTGTATATAGCCTCCTTCTAATAATTCTTCTACATTTAGTTCTGTATTAGTGAAATCAAAGCTAATATCTTCTACAAAATTTATATCTGTCAAATCATTAGTACCAGGTGAGATAGGAAGTTTTACATCTTTTACTAGTGGATTCGTTAATTTGATAGTAATTATTAGCCTTCTTCCTAAATTTATAGGAGTTATTGCTAATTTTATTACATAAACTCGTTTACCAGAATTATTTATCTTGTATAAAATTTTTATATCCATCTATTCTATGCAAATTCCCAGAACAGTTAATTTTACAGTAACATTTCCTATTACTATTCCACTCTCTAGATGATTTCTTAATTTTAGTATACTACCCTCAGTTTCTTTATCCGAATCCTTTTGAAACCATGAGTTAATATACAAAAAAGGTTCTACTTTTTTATTAACAATAGAATCCAGAATTCTCAAAGTAATATCCCTTATGTTATATGAGTTTATAGGTCTTACTATGAATACTTTATCATTTCCGACAATTTCTTCTTCAGATATTACAATATTGAGTATCTTAGACTCTTTCATTAAGTAATCTAATTCACTAGATGTAGTAGTTAAAGGAAGTTTACTATCTGAAATGGGAGCTGATAAACAACAATTTAAGTAATATTGTTTGCTCTTATCTATGTTACTGAAAGATAAGCTTATACTATATAATCTTTGATTACCTACATCGAAAAAACTAACCTTCAGGTGATCTATTAATGACGTATAATCTATTGGTTTTTTAAATCTACGAAAAATCTCATAGATAGGGTCTATCATAATCTTTCAATTGTAACAGTATCACCAATATATCTCATTATATATTCGTCACCTAAGTATATACCAGCTTTAATATGCTTTTCAAAAATATTCCAAGTTTCCTCTGATTGTTTAGAGAATAGCTTAGGTCTATATACTAATCCCTTTATTACGGACCTAATAATAGGTATAGCTAGATTATCATCACCTGGTAATATCTTTCTTATAAAGCTCGGAGATAATGTATCAACTCCTCTTATAATACATCCCAGAACAGTTAATACTTCGACTCCTTGTGACATCATAAGTTTGTATTTATTTAATCCTGCAAAGCTAGAGATTAGTATTTTATTAAGAGAATTATCTATTGTGTACTCTAGATATGTGTAAAGTACAGTATATACACGTTTATCTTCTATTTCTTTTGTATAAAACTTAATATATTTCTCTAACATCAATAATAAGGAAACAAAAAAAAATAGTAAGACTTCTATATCCTTACTACTTTCTTTATTTTACTATGCACGAGATCTTTTCCCTGCATTAAAAATTAATCCTTCCGTAGTTTTTTTATAACCACGGATCACTCTTTCCTGGTTTTCTATGATCCCCAGGAGTCTACTGTTCTGTTTAGTAGACTTTCTCTCCTTAATAAAACATCCTATTGCTAGAATGCCCAAGGCTATTTCCACTTTGTGTTTTTTAATAAAATTTCTCATACACTTATAAGGTTTAGTATAGAACTAGAAGGCGATTTCTGAAACTCTTATTTATAGTATGGTTAGTGAAAAACAAAAAATTAAGGAAGATCTTGAAAAATTTGACAGTGAAGTTAGTTTTTATAGAAAGATATTTACTATTTTTTGGTATACATTGTTTGGAGTTATCGGCCTACTTATTATTGTATTGTTTCTTCTAGTGAGTCAATATAGAGATGAAGAAGAACATTTAAAGCTCCAGTATAAAAAAGTAGTTAGAATGGAAGGTCGTGGACATAAATCTGATAGTATACTGAAAAGACATGAACAATTTTTTGACATAGCTCCTACAAAATGGTTTATGTGGGGCAGGACTAAAATTCAAATGCGCAAAAACTTAAGAAGAAGAAAGCATGAGTAAAGTAACTGCAGTAATCAACTTAATAGAGGGAGATACGTATAAATTATATATTGCAAATTTTCGGGTTATATCAGACTTTATTATAATCAAAGGAGATAAAGTGAATATTCCTCCAAACTCAACTGTACAAATCAGCCTAGTACTCAAAGAATGGTCTAATGTTAAGATATTTACCGAGAATTATATATACAGAATTCTAACTATTGCGTTACGGGATATTAGTTCTTGTAGATGTAAGATGGACACGCAACTATTTGATTATCCGTTTGATACACTCATCCAGGAAGTAATATTAGATAGTGATATAATTCATTCTATCTTAGACAGAGCAGTGATAAATAAATCGACTTGTTAGGTTTATATCTGATTAAAAGTATTTTCTTACTAAACTCTTACTAATGTATAATAACATATTAATTAATTAAACAATTATGACAGAATTAATTTATTTGGGAATTGGTATTGTAGGTTTAATCCTATTAGTAGTAATTATGGTGTCTTGTTATATTAAAGCGCCATCTAATCAGGCTTATATCTTAGCAGGTGTTAGAAAGCAGCCTAGAGTGTTAATCGGTACTGGTGGATTTAAGATCCCATTTCTAGAGCGTCTTGACAAGGTATATCTAGGACAAATAACGGTCGACATTAATACTGAGACTTCTGTACCAACATCTGATTTTATTAATGTGGATGTAGATGCAGTGGCGAAAGTGGCCGTTATGAAGACAGAAGAAGGTACTAGATTAGCCGCTAAGAACTTCCTTAATATGGGATCAGTAGAGATATCACAACAACTTAAAGATTCATTGCAAGGTAATATGCGTGAAATCATAGGAACGATGGATCTTAAATCTCTAAACAATAATAGAGATGGATTCTCTGATGAAGTAATGAAGAAAGCAGCACCTGATATGGAAAAGTTGGGTATTGAGATCTTGTCTTGTAATATCCAAAACATTACAGATAGAGACGGACTCATTGAAAATATGGGTGCTGACAATACTTGGAAAATTAAGAAAGATGCTGCCAATGCAAAAGCTGTCGCACAAAGAGAGATAGCAGTTGTTGAAGCTGAGAATGCAAAACAGGCTAATGATGCTCGTGTTAAGTCTGAGACTGAAATAGCAGAGCGAAATAATGAGCTTGAAATTAAGAAGGCATCACTTAAAAGAGAATCTGATACACAGAAGGCAATTGCTGATTCTGCCTATAAGATTCAAGAGCAAGAACAACAAAAGACAGTAAATGTTAAGACTGTTGAAGCTGAGATTGTAAGAACTAAGAAAGAACAAGAGCTTACTAATGAGAATATCTTAGTACAACAGAATATCTTAGAGGCTAATGTTAACAAAAAATCAGATGCTGACAAGTACCAGACAATGATTAAGGCTGAAGCTGAACTAGAACAAAGAAAACGTGCGGCAGAAGCATGTACATTTGAAGCACAACAAGAAGCAGAAGCAAAGAAAGCCAGAGCACAAGCAGAACGTTTTGCTATGGAACAAGAAGCCGCAGGTATTGCAGCAAGAGGTAAAGCAGAGGCAGAAGCAATAGAGGCAAAAGGTGAAGCAGAAGCAAAAGCAATGGACAAGAAGGCAGAGGCTTATACTAAGTATAATAAAGCTGCTATTGTTCAGATGGTAATTGAAAAGTTGCCTGAAGTTGCAAAAGCAGTTTCAGAACCAATGTCTTCTATAGATAACCTTAATGTATACTCATCTGATGGAAGTGGTTGTTCATCTATATCTGGTCAAGTTCCAGTTGTTGTAAAGCAAGTTTTTGATACCATTAAATCTGCAACAGGTGTAGATCTATCTGACGTCATGAAGGCAGATACAATACAAGCTAAGGTTGATAAGAATGTTAACCTTGGAATTAATGCGGACGTAGAAGTAGAGAAATAAAATGGAGAAGTGTATTCCGTTTCTAAGTAAGAGAATGAATGATAAACTAAGAGAGATGTTTGATTGTGGATACGCTCATGGATATGTAGCAGTACCTAAAACTCATCCTTGGTTTGGAAAATCTTATGTAGGGGAAATAGAAAACCAAATAGAAGTTCATGGAGGTATAACGTTTAGTGGTAAATTTCCTATTAGTAATGATCTAATCATGATTGAAGAAGGGGATAAACTTCCAGAAGACAATTGGGTATTCGGTTTTGATACTGCTCACTACGGAGATAACTTAGATAATTGTTCTGAAGTATTTTGTATTGCTGAAACGTTATCTTTAAAGGCGCAGTTAGAAAAAATTAAATAGTAAATCCTTTTTTAAACAGAACTCAGATTAATTTCTGGGTTCTCTTTTTTCCTTATAGATGAAATATAGAAAAGATTATGTTAAGAAAAGTAGAAATAGTAGATTGTAATAAGACGCCTGTTAAGTGGCTAGGTAATATAAGTGCATTAAAATCAGGCAGTGTTTTTGAATTTAAGCCAGGTGTTAATATCATAATTGGTCCTAATGGTTCTGGTAAGAGTAGTCTATTAGAACTCTTATATGATTTTGGACTATGTAAGAAACAAATTAGATCCGATGTATCCTCTAATTGTTTTGAACTATTTGACCTGTTTGATAAAAATGAAGGCTTATTAGATGGTGTAATAATAGAACATGACTTCTCTAGTGTATTCTTTAGATTTCTACCGCACTTAGAAGATAATGATTCATTGAGCAATATGGATAATTTTTATCTTAAGTTTAATGAGCTTAATAAGTCAACCGGTGAGGGAATTAAAGATTCTTTGTTATTATTGATGAAATCAATGTTTGATCAGACAAAGGATAATAGTTTTCCTATCAAGAAATTGCTAGAGATTAAAGAGCATTGCAACGATATCTACAAGGAAAGAATAAGTAAGTTATTGAAATACTATAAGACTAACTATTATAAAGAACTTAGACAGGAAGATTTTGAATTCACTGTTTTGATGGATGAGCCGGATAAGAACTTAGATATATTCAACCTAGAAGAAGTCTATAATTTATTATGTCGTAGAAAAGAATATACTCAAGTGATTGCAGTTATTCATAATCCAGTCTTAATTAATAGACTAAGAAAATTGGATTCAGTTAATATAGTAGAGCTTGTTCCTGGATACTTAGATGATATAATTAAGTTTGTAGAAAAATAAAATTAGAACCTAGATTAATTTCTAGGTTTATTTTCTTGTACCTTCCTTAATATTGATATGAATAAATTAAATAATATGAAAGAAAGAGACTTAGATTTACTTGGTGATTTATTAAGTGCGCCAAGTCCAACAGGTTATGAAGTAGCAGCAAAAAATGTTTTCTGTGATCACATGAGTAATTTTAGTAATCATGCATTTAGTGATAGTTTTCAAAATTCTGCATTTACTAAAGGTGCAGTTAATGGAAGACCTATTATGTTGTCTGCTCACTATGACGAACTTGGTTTTATGATTTCCGACATCTCTAAAAGTGGACTCTGTAATATTGTTTGCTTAAGTGGAGAGGATAGAAGAGTATTACCAGGATCTAGATTATCAGCTATTGTAGGTGATAAGTTAATAGATGGTGTTATACTATATAAGCCAATTCATGTACAAACAAATGAGGAGTATAATTCTATTGCAAAAGTAGAAGACTTATTATTAGACTTTGGAACAACTACAAAAGAGGAACTGAAAAATCTAGGCATTGAAGTAGGAACATTAGTAGTATACCCTAAATTCGATTATAACCTTGAATTTGGACCAAGTAAGAATTTCATCGTTGGTAATTCACTTGATGATAAGCTTGGGGTCTATGTAGTGGCTGAAATAATGCGCCGAGTAAGTGAAAAGAGATTAGTAGAAAAGAACATAACTCTATTCGGTGTAGGTATATCTGGTGAAGAATCTGGATTAAGAGGCGCAAAAGTAGCAGCCAGAAGAATAGACCCAGAAATAAGTATAGATTTTGATGTGACGCCTAGTACTGAAAAAGAATTAGGAATATCAACAGCAAAGTATGGAAATATTGAGCTAGGTAAAGGAGCAGTTATTGAATATGGTCCAGACAAATCAAGAAGACTATGTACAGAACTTAGAAGAATAGCTGACAATAATAACATACCTTATCAAATTGGTATAGGTAGAGCAGGTGGAACTAATACAGCAAAGATACAAGAGCATGCAAGTGATTGTGAAACTATGTTAGTGAGTCTACCTAATAGAAATATGCATCAACAAAATGAGATGTGTCATTGGGAAGATGTTGAAGCTTGTATTGAATTAATTGTTCGGTACTTAGAAGATTAAAAAAAATAAAGGATAGAAATAATAATCTATCCTTTTTGTTTTATTCCCTTTCTTTAAATTATTTCAAACTCGGGAATATATTTATCGTCTATTTTTATTTTTTCTCCAATATAATCTGAATAAACAGTTTCTTGTTCTTCCTTAATCTTCTTGAGATCTTCTAGTTTACTTATTAGCTTCTTAGATAACCCATCTGGATAAACAGCTCTTAGAATTGTTACTAGCTTAAGATGATTTCTATTTTTTCCTAGATGGCAACTCTTACTGTTTTTATCTGCATACTTCATTATTGCAGTAAATATATACATCCATAAAGTTATCTTAGTATAGTTATAAGAAGGTCTAAGAAGTCTAAATTCTATTGTCTTATTAATATTATAACACATGATATTAATAAAATTGACCCAATAGTATCTAGTTGGTATTCTCCACTTAGCCTCCCTACCTATATCTCTTGGATGTGGCTGGGTAAGATCTCCTAAGAAATACCTCTCTACAAATAATCTATACAATTCTTCAAATGAGTGTAATTCAGCAGTAGGTAATTTCTTGCAATAATCTTTCCTAGTTGCTTTATATTCACTACTATGGAATGTATATTTTGGAGTATATTTCTCTATGTCATTCTGAACTCTAGCACATACTGAATATAATGCCCAAATCTTTTCTGGATCTAGTGGAAAACCTCCAAAGTGTATGTGAAGTGAACAATTCTTATCAAACTCTGTATAATTTTTTAGAGTTTCTATTTGCTGCTTCATCATAGATAATCCACTATTACCTTTCAGGATTAATGTTGAATACTCTAAGCCTGTTATAGAACCATCACGTAAAGGTATTAATCCGTCTCTGAAACAAATATCTTCTGGTATATAACCTCTACTAGTCTCGAATTCAATTCCAAAAGTATAGTCCATAAATTTTGATAATGGATGTTTGAACTCCTTATCGATTACAGTACTCTTACCTTCAAATATATTAAAGTTATCAACTGCCTCATATAATCTATCAAAACTATATGGGAATCCACCAGACCCTAATACTTCTGTTTCTTCTCTTATAGTTGCTGCACTCAGGCCTACATCAAGAACATAATATCCTAAGCGCTTACTAAAAAACATTCTATTCTTGACATTATCTAAGATTGCATATTTTTTTATAAGATTTCCGCCGCTCTTAATAAGAACTAATCGAAGCTTATCAGAATTAAATCTTAGATCATCATAACTAATATAGCCGTAAACAATTATTTCATCAACTACTTCAGTAATTACTTTAACTGAATCACCTATACATATTAGTTTATTATCTAGTTCATTAAATACTTGCATATTCTATTCATTTGATTAACTTTAAAATCTTCTGAGTCTTCTAATAGGCTCAAAGGCTTCGCAAAATCATTATAGAAATCAATCCCTTCTGGCTCTCCATTTTTATATCGTTTCCTATTAGAGGAACCAATCATTTGAAATTCCCCTGTATAAGTAGTGCTATTATTGACTCCTATTGCTTTCATAAGTAGACCATTATGTTTATAGAGCTGATCAAAACTTACGTATCGAATTAATTTCTCATACTTCTCATAGAAACTTTCATCCGTTAGTTTTGTTTTCTTTTTAAAATGCTCTAAGAATTTAAATCTATCCTTACTTGCTAGGGCGACTCCTTGAAAGAACCATATATCAAAAGAATCTATTGCGCTAATATTATCATTTTCTTTGATTAATCTACCATACCTAGAGATTGTCTGAAGTCCGTGAAGCGGTTTCTTATCTACTGGGTCAAAGTACTTATTAGATAATGGATCACTAACAATATAAGACTTATTCCATAAACTAAAATTAGCAGTTGATGTAGTATTTGATTTAGTCTCTTCTTTATCTTGTTTAGTACTTTTATTATTTTCTTGATAGTAGCTTTTATAATATTCCCCGTAATTATAGTTATTTCCATAATACGTAGTTTTAGACTGAAACTGTTTTGATCTATTAACTTTTCTTTTTAGATACAGCTTACCATCTTTTCTATCGTACTGAACAAGTTGATTTCCTACAACTGTTAAAACCTCAGTCCCTGGTCTCAATGCAGTAAGATATTTGCTGATTGATGAAAATATAAAACTTCCGTTCTTCTTATCATCAATAAAGTAAAATGGTCTTTCTTCTTCTACTTTTGAGTTTACATAGTCATACTTTCTTGACTCACCTTTGAAGAAGAGTATCATTGGGTCTGGCCGTCTATAATCAACTATTACAAAAACAGCACCTCCATTATACTTATCCAATACTTCATATCCCTTGTAATAAAATATTCTTGCCATTACTTGAGAATCTGTTAGGCCATCTATTTTAATTTCAGGTATATATTTTTTAGCGAGTTCTTTGTAATTATGTATTGTACCATTATGAATAACTACAAACTTAACAGTACCTTTCTTATCTCTCAATACAACTGGTTGAGCTGTTTTCTCATCAATGGTCCCAATAGAAGCTTTCCTATCATGACCTAGTGCTATCTCACATTCTTTAGTTGATGAAATAACCTTGCTTACCTTGTAGAAATCTTCGAAGTACTTTAATTTTCCTACTCCGTATTCATACCTACCATCAATAAAGACACCACAAGAATCTCCACCTCTCGTATCGTTATTGATCCCTAGTACATTAAATGTTGTACTATCGAATTTTGATCTCTTTCTATTTATAATTCCAAAGATTCCACACATAATTGTTGACTATATTTCTTGTAAAACTTATTTAATAATTCCTGAGCTAATACCTTGTTACTGTTATTTATTGCATCAAGTACATCATTAGATAATGGAATGATCTTACCCCAATTAAATGCATCTATCGCATCTTGCACTCTATCCCAGACTCTTTTTAGCGATTCTTTATCTTTCATAGCTGCGCTGCTTAAAGATCTATACTCTACGCCATAAGGAGTCAGTCTGAATGCCCCTGCTTTACCGTAGAGAGACCTTCGTTTTGTATCTGGATCTTCGATTACAGATGGTAGACCAACAAAAGCATCTAAATATCTCACTAACAAAACAGATGTGTCGATATTCTTGTTTCTATAGCCAACATGAATATGAAAACCTGCAGATCTTAAGTTAGTAGATTCTCCATTAGGTGCTTTATTCTGTTTCATTGTATAAGCATTATAGTCAGGACTACAACCGAATAATTTTGCTTCATCTGATTGTAACTGATCATCATCTACTTCCCTTGATGCTACACATTGAATTCCTAGTTCTGGATTATACTCTTTAACGAATCTGTCTATATAGTTTTTCATGTATTCTATATTATTGACAAACTCTTCTCTGGTCTTACAAGGTGGAATATTAAATTCACCTAAGATATTATCTACTTCAATACCAAAACCCTCCGGCATATCATCTGACTTCCAAGCGTCTCCTTTAACACCTGGTATAATTCCAATAGATGATACAACTTTCTTCGTCTTTTCATTAATAATAAAAAGCTCAGGGTCTGCTCCTATTGTTACTTCTTTAATCTTCATAGTTTTTATTTCTTTTCAATTTTTTCATAAGTACTACAAATAAGCTCATCTAACATTTTAGCTACTGGTGAATTAGGTATCATTTCTGGGTGGCCTTGTATCGCTAAGCACGTAGGTTTCCCTTTTACTTTATACAGAACTACCTCAGGCTCTCCAATATGAAGAATAAATCTACTATCAATTCCACCTCCCGTATAGCAATCTGATCGTAATTCGCTAGATATATAGAGAATTTCATAATCTGAACTAGGGAGATTATAAGGATATTGCATTTGATGATGAGTAGATGTAATTTCATACCTCATTTTTCTACCTGGGTCACAAATTCCATGGGTAGTACCTATTGCATGATTACTACAATCCTGAACAAGCTTACCTCCATTCATTGCGCAGAGAAATTGTGAACCTCTACAGATACCAAGAGCAAGTTGATTACTCTTTATCTTATTAAATATCTCCTTTTCTCTATTATCTCTGTTTTTATTTGTATAAAGACCTACTAGATCTTGCTCTCCATAGAAACTAGGTGTTACATCTTCGCCTCCTGTAAAAAGTACTACATCAGCATCTTCTATTTTATCTACTAGTTCTACATCTTTAATAAAACGGGTGTAACCTGTATTACCCCCAACTACATAATATTTCATAACTTAAGTGATTGTTTTAATGATTCTTTATAAAGTTCAAATCTCTTAATTCTATTTGGACAATCTTCATCTGGTTCTGTCCAAAAATCTACACTTACTAATTCATCATCACTAAAAATAGAATCTAATGAAGGAAATTTAACTCCATTTTCAGAATCAGGAAATAGTAATTTAGAAATACTATCAACATCCCTCGTCTTTAATAACTCTCTATAGTAATCAGATGTATGTAACTTAGAAACTCTAGGGGTAAAGATAGAGTGTAATTCATTCTTATCCATATCATAAGTGCTAAAAATTGCCTTGTAGATCTGAAAGATATTAAAGAATTTATTACTTGGAATTGTTCTAAATTTCTCAGCATCTAAGGTTAGTACATTGTATGGAAACTCATATGACTGTCTTATCCAAAACAGAATAAGTTTATGTATTACAAGTACACCATCAATATCCAAGTCTATTACAAACTTTTCCTTTGAAGCCCTTTTATACTTCCAATCAAAACTCACATATCTCTTGAGTACATTGATGAACTTCGTAAGCTGATGTCCAGATAGAAGACAGTTGTTGTTACTGCCATCTTTTAACTTTGAGATTCCCCTATGTATTGTTATCTCATAGTTACAGAAAAATTTAGCAAATATTTTATGGTTAGATCTATGATCGTGGAGTGCTGCAGCGAAACAGGCATGATTTTGGGGTACTTCAAATTCTTCTTCCTTATTATATCTATACTTGTAAACATTATATAAATTAAGAAATCTAAATGTATCTGCCATTTTTAAGATATTTTAAAAAGAAAAATAGGCATCCCTCCACAGTAAGGACACCTATTTATTAATTACCTACTTCTTCTCTTCTTCTTTTACTACCTTTTCTGCCTTTACCTTTTTAGCTCTAGGCTTCTTTGGTGCAGGCGCAGCTGTAGGTTGAGCAGGCATTTGAGGCATTCCCATACCACCAAACATATTAAAACCATTACCTGACATAGCAGAGAGCATCAACATATCCTTGAGAGATGAATCACCATCTGATAACATCATCATCATCATTGGATTCATGCCCAAGTTACCGCCATTTTGATTCATCATCATCATAGCAAGAAGTGCATTCTTATCGAAACTACCCTTCTTTTCGCTACCTAGCATTGCCATCATCATCATTGGATTCATTTGACCACCAAGACTACCTGTTAGTGATACAACAACTCTAACCATTGTCTGGTTAAAGAGTATATCCTTGATTGTATGAATGGTTTTACCACTACCAGTATAACTGATTGCTGTGATCTTAGACCCCTCAATCTTAGTTACCTTTGCAAAACTTTTAGCTAATGCAATGATATCACCAACAACGAGTTGATCTTGACTCTTGCAGATAGTAAATACTGGCAAGGCAACTGTAAACTCCTCTGGATAAGATACTAGATTGTTGTTTTCGTCAATAGAGACAAATCCTTCACTAGTACCGACACAGATATTACCGTCCATTGATACTCTAACATTACTCTCTTCTCTTGGCATGAACTTACTCATCATGCTCTCTGTCAAATTTTTAAATCCCATCTTAGGTTCTTTGTTTTGTTCGTTATTATTATTATTTTCGTCGAATACACTCTTTACAAATACTTTCGCAGTTTTACACCAAGTCTCAAACTTAATGATCTGCTCGACGCTAGTAATATTTGCTGTTTTTAGACCATACCTAGAAATCTCGTCTATGTAGTCCTGTGTTTTTGCGGACCACTCATCCCTAGATTCCTGGATTGTCTTAATAACGTAGATTGAATTTCCCTTCTTAGTGATAATGTTATCACCTGACTTCACGTTAGCCAAAGTTCGATTCAGTTCTACATTAGCAATATAAAATTTAGGTTTTTCCTGTGCAAACTGAATTATTTGTTGCATGTCTCTAGGAACAAAACCTATATTGCTTGTATAGACAATAAATTTGTTCATAATTTTAAAAAATTTAAATTAACGTTAACTCTAAAATCTGACCTACCTGTGGAATAAGTCATTGCGCCCTCGGATAGATTCGAACTACCTAACATACCAATAATACAAGGGCTATTATCTATACGATCTAATTTCTTTCTATTTCGTATTAATTTTATTTTCACATTAGTAAGGAAAAGAGGAGTTAATGCAGAATCCGCTTTTTTTTGCTAACATTACAACTAAAAGGAAGTAGGACTCTTATTAATAGGAACTATTAAATAACGATATATATGACAAAAAAAATTAAAGAAGATGTTATTGAAAGACTTCCCTATCCTGAATGTGTAAGAAGAAGAATAGGTATGTACTTATCGGGAAATGATAAAGCTGCTACAAATACGGCACTTAGAGAAATTCAAGATAATGCATGCGATGAGATTAATTCAGGGTATGGAAAGACAATTTATGTATCTAATGATTTTAATGGATTTAATGCTGTATTTGATGATGGTAGGGGAATACCTATCGCAATGAATAAAGAAGGGGATAAAACACAGGCTTACTTAAGTATCTCAGAATTACATGCAGGATCTAAATTTAACTCTACTACTAATGTTAGAGTTGGACAAAATGGATCAGGCTCAGCAATTGTGTCAGCTTGTAGTGAAGTTTATTTTCTGCTAAGTAAGATAACAGAAGATAATTATAATAGAAGTATACCAACTGTTAGAGATGCTTGGAATAATGCAGGCCCTAGAAGTAAAAACGACTTGTACTATATTGTTATTACTGAGAAAGGTGAAAAAACATATGAAGGTGCAGGGAAACTTAAGGACCTGGAAAAAATGATATTTGGTAATGGTAGGGGAATGAAACCAATACCACAAGGATTTAGCACCTTAATATTCTTTAAGCTAGATGCAACTGTCTTTGAGGAATCTATAAAACCAGATATCAGCCTAAGTAACTTACAATACTTCTTATTAATACAGCAAAAATTTTATAAAAGAAAAGTTAATGTAATAGTTAATGATCAAGAACTATCAGGGCAGTTTAATTCATATAAGTTCGAAGCAGTTAATACAATTGTTCCAAAAGATACTAGTATGAATAGTCAAGTAGGTGTATATGTAACTTTTGAAGCAGACCCTAAACTCGGACCCAAAACAGAATTAGGTTCAGTTAATGGCCTAGAAGTAAATCAAGGAGTACATATTAACTACATAGAAACTGCATTTAAAACAGCACTACAGAATATATATAAAATAAAACACGACTACCTACTAAATGGACTTAAGATCTGCGTAATATTATTGGCAGGGGAAGTAATTTTCGATAGCCAAACAAAATCAAGACTTAAGAGCATAACGAAAGTAAAAGTGAGTGATTTTAGTAGTGTTGTAAAAGATATTGAAAAGATAATAAAGAAAAATTCTGAGTATTGGGACCTTCATGTAAGTAAACTGAATAAACTCGCTGAATCAATGAAAGATATTGGAGCAGCAGAATTAGCAGACAAAATGATGGAGGGATCAAGTGGAGTCGGATTATATAGAAGTAAAAATGATATTGTACCAGGATTCGCAGAGGCAACAGGAAAAGATCGAATGAATTGTGAACTTTTCCTATGTTTTACAGGTGATACTGAGATTTTGACATGTAATAACGAAAAGATTGCATTCAAAGATCTAGTAAGTAGAATAAATACTGGAGAAGAAATTTATACATTTTCTTGTGATAGTAATGGTGTCATCAAGCCTTCTAAAATTATTGCAGCAAAGAAAATAAAAACTGTAGATAAAATAGTAAAGGTAATATTAAATGGCGGTGAATCATTTAGGTGTACACCAGACCATAAAATGCTTCTAGAAGATAAAAAGTATGTTGAGGCAGGTAATCTTAAGTTAGGTGATAGATTAACATCAATGACTGAAATAAATGAAGTAATAGATGTCAAGTTTATTGAAGTTACTGAAGATGTTTATTGTCTGGAAGTAGATAATCCATTACATAATTTTCCACTTGCATCAGGTGTGTTTACCAAAAACTGTGAAGGCTTATCAGCAAGCGGATCTTTAGTAACTGCACGACCTGATACTACTAGATTTGCAGTTCTTCCATTGAGAGGTAAGATACTTAATGTAACTAATGTATCAACTAAGAGAGCAATGGAAAGTCAAGTTATCTATAGTATCTTTAAAACGATAGGTCTTGGTCTTGATGTAAATAATGTGACTAGAGATTGTAAAACTATAGAAGAAGCACAAGAAGTCATAAAACAAAAAAGCAGATATGGTAAGATTGTCATAGCGACAGATCCAGACCCTGATGGTGATCTCATAGCCACTGAGTTATTATACCTTTTTAGCAAGTTCGCACGTTTTATGATTGAACTTGGTCTTGTATATAGAGCAATTTCACCACTATGGAAAGGTAAAAGTAAAACAACTGGAAAAATTCAGTACTACTACCCAGATGATGAGTATGATAGTGCAACAGGTTTTCCACTAGATATGGATGAGAAAAGTCATTATTCTCGTTACAAGGGATTAATTAACTAGTCCCGACGGTTAGAAATGATCGTCAAAAAATTGCACTGTTGCGGGGAAATCTTGTTAAGTCTTAAGTACCAAAGAGTAATAATCTTAAGAATAGAGATAATCCGCATATATTGTAGGATAAAAAATCTTATAATATGTCAACGACTATTCCTGATGAGTGTAAGGAAGTAGAGTAGGTAAGTCTATAAATGACTACTCGAAATGTGCAACATCTTAACAGGTAATGCTGAAGATGAAGATATAGTCTGAACACGTCTTGAGAAAGAGTGGAGATATATTATCTCACTTATGGAAATTAGACGGCCATAGGTAAACATAATTGTAGGTTCATTAAGTCCAGAAACAGGTGAAGTTGAAGATGTATTCTTTAATGATTCAACTAGGAGGCTTATTAGAATTACACCAGAGGGTCTTGACTATGCTAGATCCTTAAATGAAAATATTAACGAGAGAAAAGCTCTATTATCAAATAGAGGAATCTTAACTAATCCATATAATTTCAAAGATTAATAATAATGGCTAAGAAAAAGAAACTAAATAAACTAATTAATCAAGTTTTTGCAGAAGTAGTAGATCAACCAATAGGAAAAGAAACTGAAGAGGCAATTGTAAATGGTGCTACATATCTAAATACAGAAAGAGCATTAGCAAGTGTATCTGATGGATGTAAGCCTAGCTATAGAAGATTAATCTACGCTGCCTTAAGATATCCTAAAGGCGAATTACAACCAAGTTCACAATTGATTCAGGGTATGGCATCCTATCACCCACATGGATTAACTGGTTGTGAGCCTCTTCTAGCATCGATGGTTAGGAGTGGTATTATGAGTGGTTCTGGTTCATTTGGTACTAAGTCAATATTAGGAGAAGATAAACCAGCTGCATCGCCTAGATATACTAAGACAATGCTAAGTAACTTATATAGTGACTTACTCAGGCCTAATATGCAATGCTTAGAAATGGTTGAATCACCAGTGGGACCATTAGAACCAAAAAGCTTAGGTCTCATTTTCCCAATTGCACTATATATGAAATCGCTTGTATCAGGTATTGGTTATGGTATTAGCACTGTGTATCCAAATTTCTCACCTGTGTCATTATATAGAGCAATGGTAGAGAATAATCCAATGCTACTAGAACCAAATGTAAATCTCATAATCGATAAAGAAAATTCAGAACTTCAAAGATTATGGGAAACAGGAAAAGGGAGAGTTATATATTCTTACAAACTGACACCATATACTAACGAAGATGGTAAAGAAGGATTTATGTTTGAGGGTGATACTTGCATATTTACACCTAACCTAAAGAAAATAGATAAATATGTAGACTTAGGACAGGTATTTGTAGAAGATATGACAACTAAAAATGGTCCAAGAATGTTTGTAGGTCTTGTAAATAATAGAGGAACACTAAAACTAGATGGACTTGAAAAATTATGTAGACAGTGCTGTTTTGATGCTACTACGTACCTACTTAATATTACAGATGGTAGGTCAGCTTTTAGAATACCACTTAAAGATTGGCTAAAATATACATACGATAACTATATTAGACTAACTGAAGAGGTAAATAAGAGAAATATAGAAAAAGTAACGTTCGAAATAAATGTTCAAACAGCACTACCTATTATATCAAACTATATTATAAATGAAAAACCAGGTGCAACAGATAATCAGATAGTTAAAGATCTGGGAATAAACCTAGAGATAGTTCAAGCAGTAATGTCTAAGCCAATTAATTACCTTAGAAAAAATAAAGATACAAGGGAAAGAGTAAAGGCACTAAAGGATAAACTAAAAGAACTCAAAGCTTTTAATCCTATTACAGCCGCTGAGGAAGTTATTATGAAGCTGTAATAAATTCCCTACTAATACCTTATAGGTGAGATTAAATATAACACAATACATTATAGAGATAATGTAATAAGTATTTTTCCATATTAATAATTTTTAATAGCCTGGCTGAGAAGTTAGGCTATTTTTTTATTTTGGCCTTAAATCCTTAATATTGATATGTGTGTATATGTGAGAGCAGCTTGGTCTAATTTTAAAAAGGATCAGGCTGCGTCTTTTTTGTTGTTTTTTTTTCTTATTTCTTTGAAGCTAAGTTCACACTTCGTGGAACCCCCTTGCCTTCCCACTGCGTTGCCATGGGTCATCATATTACACATCGTCATATCTACGATCTGACTTCGTTACATATATGATTCCCTGCAACCCTTCGGGGGTCCTCACTAAAAATACGGCTCTACTGGCTCCGCCGAGCCTTCTTTTTTTCTTATTGAAGAAGGGTGTAGCGGTTAACCAGTCAGGGTCCCATTCCGCTACGCTACATCCCTTCCTTGCCGCTGGCCGACCTGCCGAGGGTGGGAATGGGAACGAGGAGCGATACGACGAGTAGGATCCATGACCAGATGAGGTAAAGGGAGGTTTTCTTATTTTTTTTTCGGTAGAATATTCTTTACTTTGTGCAATTTTTCATTGAAATAATAAGAAAAGTAATAATGAAGGATGTAGTTCCTTACTTATGTAGGAGTGCGGAGCTTAGCTTGATCGGAACGAGAAAGCAAGCTCTGTCACAGGAAAATAAATGATAAATTTTAATAAACAAAAAATTATGAAGAAATCAATTATTAATGTCCCTAGTGGTATCAGATACATATCACAATGGGAAAATTTTAAAATCCCGGATCTGCCACATATTATGAATAAGCAGATCCCAGGGTGTGGATTCACTGAGTATTGTATAACTAACAATGAGGATGTCATCTTGTGTAGTCCTCGAAAGATTCTCTTACAAAACAAGTTCGAACAACACAAAGAGGATGTCTACCTCGTTGTTAATGAGTTTGATCAAGACCCTGGTACTGATAGAGACCTGACTATGATAGGTAGGACAAGAATGCCTAATGAACCAGAGGCTGTTGATGATTCAGCTGAAAGGGAGACATTCTTTAAAAGGTTAACTTATGAAGTATCTGATTACATAGATAGGAGAAGACAAGATGGTAAGCCAGTCAAGATTCTGGTTACTTATGACTCTTTTAGATTAGTAAAAGAAATTATTCAATATCAGTTTAGTATTGATCAGTTTAGAATAATAGTTGATGAGTTTCAAAGTATCTTTACAGATTCTAAGTTTAAATCTGATACAGAGCTCGGTTTTGTTAATAATCTTCAAAGGATTAATAAAGTATGTTATGTCTCAGCTACTCCTATGATTGACAAGTACTTAGAGATGTTAGATGAGTTCAAGAACCTACCATATTATGATCTTGACTGGAATGCACTTGATCCAGGGAGAGTAAAGAAACCAAGTATCACTGTTAGAGGTCTCAGAAGTGTATATGCAAATGCTGGCCCTATTATTAAGAAATACTTGGATGGAGACTTTGAGTTTAGATATATGAAGAATCCAGATGGTGGGTCTAAAAAGGTTGAATCTAAGGAAGTTGTATTCTATGTCAATTCAGTAAATAATATTACAAGTATTATCAAACAGGCGAAGTTAAAGCCAGAGCAGGTTAATATTCTAGTGGCTAATACTCCTGTTAATGAAAAGAAGATTAGGAGAAAACTAGGTAAGAAATTTACTATTGGACGAGTTCCATTGAGAGACGAACCAAGGAAAATGTTTACTTTCTGTACTAGAACAGTGTACCTTGGAGCTGACTTTTATAGCGACAACGCAAGGACCTTTATCATATCAGACGCTAACATAGATACATTGGCGGTTGATATAACTCTCGATCTTCCACAAATAATGGGCCGTCAACGTCTCTTAGAAAATCCTTGGAAGGATGAGGCAATATTATACTTTAGGTCAACACTAGATAAAAATAAAACAGGAAAAGAGGTATTTGATAAGTGGATAGAGGATAAGATAAATACATCAAATAACTTACTCAATGCTTTTAAAGAGTCTAGGGAGTTATATCAAGGGGATTTATCTAGTGCTTATCAACGTTTAGCTAAGGCATATCTATACAAGGATGATTATGTTGCTGTTAATGTAGATATTGACGGGAAATTACATCCTGTCTTCAATGAATTAGTTCGTATATCTGAACTTCGCGCCTTTGAAATTCAACAAAGTGACTATGCGGATCGTTTTAGTGTTTTCAATGAGCTAGGGAAAGTTGTAGATAGTAACATAAGTGATGCAGTACGTGAGTTCTTAGTAGAGTATGATGAAATAAAGATAATCTACAAAAAGCTGAAATTCTTATGTGAAAACTATAATAAATTTAACGATGTAGATAAGGAAGTGCTTCTACATAATATACACGATAAGAGATTTTCAGAATATATTACAATTCTGGGCCTAGATGTATGTAAAGCGAGTGGATATAATACTACAATTCTTAATAGAAAATTAGAATTAGATACATTTGATCAGACTTCTTTAGTAGATTCAATTAGTAAAGAATTTATTGTTGGTGAATCTTATTCTAAAGCTAATGTTAAAGATACATTAGGAAGAATATACAAGGACTTAGGTTATGATAAAGTGCCAAAAGCTAGTGACTTAAGTGAGTATTTTGAATTAAAGACTTGTAAAGTAAAGGTAGATAATAAGTGGGAAAATGGTTTTAAGATAATAAGCAGAAAAAATACTTAAATCCTTATACTTGGATAAAATTATTTGCATAATAGCGCTTATAAAAAATGATCACTTATCCGATATATCACAAAATCGCCGATGAAAATTTTTTTAAGAACACTAGAAATTAGAGAATGAACCTTATTAGGGACGGTGACTCATATTATGTTCTGGCAGACTAGTATTACATGTTAATATCCTGCCCCGTTTTTGAATTTATAAAATTATTTACTAATATTTTAAAACAAAGAATATAATATGAATTACATGAATATAGCTATTGCAGGTGCTAAAATACTAGCAGCAGTAGCAAGTGGCGTAGCAATCTACGTAGGAGTTAAAGAATTTGGTAAGAAATCTGAAGTGAATAATGGACCTAGCAATTGTGGTTGTGTGGAAGAAAATCAACAGGTAGGTAATACAGGCTATCATGCTCAGCCTCCTAGTGATTTTAGAGGGAACTGTAATAATCCCTTACAAGTACCACAAGAAAGCAAGCTTGGCACAACTCTTGTAAATACATTAAAAGTTGGCCAAATGTTCTGTACTGGGGCTATGGAGATAATTCAATCATTATCATCAGTTGCCAATAACATTAATAGGCTATTAGATAAAAATTCTTATAGCATGATTGGTGACCCTAGTATAGGTAGTTATGGTAATTATTACGGGGGATCTCAAGGTCCTAGACGTGATATTTTTGGAAATCCCTATGTTACTAAGACTTTCCAAAGGCCCGATGGAACAGTTGGACATTACCTGTCTTCACCTGGTATAATCGAGTTCTTGGATTAATAGAATGTCGTATGGGATTTATGAATAGAGCAGGTCCAGAGTAGATTTTGTAAAGAAGAAGATTAGAAATTAGATATTATATTAGAATTGCAGATTACCTTGTTGTGTTGTTTTGTGTCAAGGTAAGATTAGTGCAATATTATTTTTTTATTCATTATGTTGTATTTATTTGGAACAGGTGCTTTTAAGAATGATAGAAAAGCAGTAAAAGTTGGTTATACAGCGACTAAATCTAAGAAGGAGAGAGAAACAGCCTACCTATTACATAATCCACTAGGTGTTTTTCTTGGATGGAGAGAAGGAGATAAGATACTAGAGGAGAAATTACACTTGCGTCTTAGAGATTATAAAGTAGAGTTCTTAGACGAATGGTTCTACTATGAGCCAAATGTTGAAGTGATTTTTGGTTCTAGTACTAGTGAGATTAATAAGTGGCTTTGGGAGAACAGGGGAGAACTATTTTATCCACTTCCTAAACCTGGCTCACTTAAAAGAACCATATATGAAGAACTATCTAATCTCTATGGTGGCACTAATATTGTAGAGGGTGTTAACTTTTAGTTCCTTATAATTAGATATGAAAATAGGAACAATAGTATTAGATGGACCGAAGAGGTTATTATTTATGTCTGATTTACATTATGGACATAAGAATATAATAAAAATGGGAAATAGACCCTTCTTAGATGTGGAGGGTATGAATAAGTGGATTTCTAAGAGTCTATCAGAGGAAATTAAGAAAACAGATATAGTGATAGACTTAGGAGATATGTTTTGGAAGACGTCTGAGGGAGAAGCGATTGAGTTAATTTCTAATATTAATGCAGGTACGAGATATAAGGTACTGGGTAATCATGACTATAGAGATTTATGGTCTAGTGATGGATTTATCAGAACAACCTTATTTGATACTGTCTGTGATATATTAGAATTTAAAGTTATCCTTGGTGGCGTTAAATATAAAGTAGTTTGTAGTCATTATCCTCTATTATCTTGGAATCATAAATCAGATGGTTCTATTAATATTCATGGTCACTGTCACGGAAACCTGGATGAATTTAATAAGAATAGTCCAGATCTTAGGCTTGATATTGGTGTAGATAGTATTTTCTGCAAGCAATATGGACTAGGTGGTATTGTTGTGGATTTTAAGAACATAATAGAGCAGCTCAAGATAAAAACTGGAGGGCTTGATTTTATGACATGGGCACAAACAAAATGTACTGAACTATGAAAAAATATATTTTCTTAGATATTGATGGTGTCCTTAATTCAGATAAGTGGAACCATGAATTTATAACAAAGTACAAGTATTCTAACACGCCAGGCATAGAGCAAGAGATTGATCCGGGCGCTATGAAATTAATCAATGACTTAGTTAATAAAACAGGTGCTGAGATTATTATGTCTAGTAGTTGGAGACATAACTTAGAAGGTGCAGTTAGGAAGCTTAAGAGATGTGGATTAGTTCATGACATAGTTCAAAAAATAGATAATGGTAGAATAGTAGTAGGTGAGCAAAGAGGTAAGTTAATAAAAGATTTTCTAAGCTCACATGATTATTCTACCTATGTAATTATTGATGATGCTTGTGATATACTTAAGTGTCAAAAGAAGTATTATGTACAGACTAATTCTACAATTGGGTTTTGTGAAGCTGATTATAAGAAAGCATTAAATATATTAGGTTATGAAGAAAAGGTATAAGAAGAAGTTAGTTAAGAAGAAAATGACATCTGATTTCTGTCCCTTGAATTTTGATTTTCCAAAGGTTAATTTTAATATTGGTGAGTTTGAATCTGAGAGGGTAAACTTAAAAGGACTACTAGAAGATACAGTAGAGAGGTTTAAGTCAGAGAATAAAGATGAGAACTTAAAAATAGGTATATGGAGAGATGATGTAGTAAACTGTGAAGACTATATTGTTACTTGGTTTAAATATAAAGGCCACCCAAAGATATGTGTTATTTTTTATATAGACTCAGAGGGTGATATTAAAGATTATATACCAAAAGAAGGCAATACAGTAAAGCCTAGTAAAGTACTGAAGCATAAGAAGGATTTTCCAATATGTAGAGGTAATATTGAATGGGCAAAAAGAAAAACAGGTCCAGGGTGGAATGCAGATGATCCAGCTTGGTTATATTGTATTAAAGATTTCGAAGAATGTATAAGAAGATAAGATTAAATGAAGTAACAGACAAGTATAGTAACTATAGGCTTTGCTATATTGATGAAATTAGTAAAGAGACTTATGATGAAAATTATAACAAAATAAGTAATCCTGACTATGATGTTAAGACTAGTAGATTTTCTGCATACTTCACACCTATTGACTTAGCTGACCAATGGGGAGATGATTGGAATGATGCTCCTTACGAACATAATGCTGGAATACCTTATGATGATTGTGGTGATCAAGAATGTACTATATTAGAGCTACAATTTAGTTATCCCGACACAGAGGTTGATGAGGAAGGTTATATATTTACTAGAGACTTTGAGTATTATCAACCTAAGGATGTATCAAGATCTCCTTGGTCAGTAGAGGATATAAACCTAGGTGCAGTACCTTGGATATTTGCTAAGTCACGAACAGGTAGAGGTGCAGTAGTTTTTAATGCTGGTATTAATCCGATTGAGTTTAGAAATAAAATAGAACAATTATGCAAAATGCAGAATTAAAAAATCAACCATTCACTTGTATGGAGGATGGGAAAGTAAGATGGTTTTCTCCAAGTATTGCGACCGTCTGTGCAGTTTGTTGTAAAAATGGAGAAGGGAAGTTATTATTTCTCTTTGAATTACGTGGTCCTGGGTGTCCTGATTATGTAGGTAAATATTGTATGCCTTGTGGATATTATGATTTTCAAGACCACTATATCAGACAAGGTGCAGTTCGTGAAGTCTATGAAGAAACTGGCTTAGAGTTTGACCCTAGTAACTTATTCTTTTGTGGCATAGATGATGGGCCTAATACTAATCTTGGAAATATTACCTTAAGATATATGGTAATGACAGATGAGAAAGTGTTAAATCAATTATTACCAACAGATTCTGAAAATAGAGGTGGTGAAACAGGTGAAGTAACAGAGTTTAGACTTTTTGACTTAGACTATATAATAAACCATCGTGATCAATTTTGCTTCGATCATGACAAACTTTCTGAAATTATTGTAGAGAATTTTGAAGAGATACAGACAGGAAAATTTTACAGAGACAATATTTCCTAAATACCTTATTGTTGATATGAGAAAACTAAAGAATACAATTAAAAAAGTTATTAATGTTATACGGGATGAGTATAACGACACATTAAAAGAAATAAAAGAAAATAGCATTGAGCCGAGAGAGGGTTTTTATAATCTAATTGAGAAGATTAAAGACCCTAAGACAAGTCGTGAAGATATTGTGATAGCAGTAAAAGAGCTATACCTAACTTCAAGAGACTTGGTTATGAAGAAAACAGGCCCAGATAACTCTTGTGATTGTGATGAAAAGAGTTTTGAGGTAGAGCTTGATCTCGCTTGTGCAGACTTAGCAGCTAATTCAGTGATTCTAGATAATAGTAAATTACTTGGATTAAGTAAGGTTGAAAAATTTAAGAAAATTGCTAATAGTCTCATTGATTCTGGAGATATAGGAAAGATAAAGGAGGCTACTGAGATGATTAACACTGCAATACAAAACTTAGATAATGCAGAAAAGAATCTTAAGAAAGCAAATGACATACTAGACCTTTGGAACAATAAGTATAATAGATAAATAAAAATAAGTTAAATCTAAAAACTATGAGATTTTTTAAAAAAGTTTGTACTTGTAATTTTACAGGTGATAATAAAATTTATATCTGTCTTGAAAAAGATAGAGTTAGAGTAAATAATAAAGATAAGAAAAACTTATGGAAAGATTAACAAAATTTATCCAGGCTCAATTTGATAAGATGAGCCAAACAGAAAAATTGTTCAGAGTCGATATAGATCCTGAACTATTGTGGAGTACTTACTTAGGTGGATTTAGTAATGATCCAATTTTTAGAAGTACAGAGTCAAGTATTCATAACTGTAATTACTGTAAAAATTTTATCAGGCGTTATGGAAATGTTGTTGCCATTGAGGAGGGAAGTCTCAGTATTATGTCTATCTTTGATGTAGATGGATTAGACCCTGAGACAGAAAAAGAGTATGGTAATTCTATGAGGGCTTTGTCTACGCTTATAAAAGGCGCTAAGATTAAAGACGCTTTTGTTGAAACACTAGGTTACTTACAAAACCCAAGAACACCATACGAAAGCAACCCACAGAGAAATCAACCATATTTCGTCTTAGGTGTAGCGCGAAATACTAAGCGTTACCAACAAGAAGATGTTGATAGGTGGCCAGATTCAGGTATCAAAGTTAATGATACTTGTACTTTCCATCACTTATTTATTAACGTCCCTGAGAAATTCATAGACAAGAGTGGTCGTAGTGCTGAGTATATAGTATCAGATAGAAGAACTAACTACCAACTCCTTAAGAAAGCAATGGAGACGGTAAACTTAGATACTTATGTTCTAGTATCTGACTTAGAGGCTCAAGGATCTCTCTTAAATGGGGTTAGTTATAGAAATCAAATTACTCTTCTGAAAGAACTAAAGAAAGAGTATAACGACCTCAAGAAAGAAACAGTAGATAATTGGTTGTGGAAGAAATCTTATGAGCTAGGTAATAGGTCTAGGGCAATAAATACAGCCATTGGAACCTTGATTATTGACTTGGCAGAAGGAATGGAAATAAATGAAGCCTGTAAGTCATTCAATAAGAAGGTCGATCCAGTGAACTATATGAAAGCCACTGCACCTATTACACAGAAGCAAATAGAAGAGGCTCAGAAGTTCGTAGTTGATAATGGATATGAAGAATCTTTTGAGAGACGTTGTGCTACTATTGAGGATATCAAAGTAAATAATATTCTTCACGTAAACAATGGCAAGGGGGAGGTAAAGAAGGTTAGTGTATTTGACAACATTAAGCCTACTCACTCTCAACATAAGAAGGCAGTTTTTGATAATGTTGAAGAGATGTCAATTGATAAGTTTATGTCTGATGTTCTTCCTAACTGTTCCGGTGTTGAATTATACTTAGAGAATAGATTAGAGAATAACATGGTAACCCTATTAACTTCAAAGAATAATAAGGGTAAGAATATCTTTAAGTGGGACAACAATTTCTCTTGGACATATAATGGAAATCTAGCAGGGAAATCTATGATCAAGAAAGCCGTTAAGACAGCTGGTGGATTTGTAGATGCTCCTTTTAGATTCTCTATCTTATGGAATGAGGATGGAACAGACATTGTTGATTTTGATGCACACAACCTGATGGTAGTCATATATATTATGGTAATCATAATATTCAAAAGAATATGAGTAAAATATCAGTGGTATCTACTAGATGTGGTGGTGTTATTGATATTGACATGATCAGACCCACTGGTGTAGGGGTTGAAAATATCTTCTATAATGATTTGAAAAGACTTAAGGATGGAATCTATCAACTATATGTAAATAACTATGATGGTGGAAGAAATAAAGGACTTAAGGCTGAGGTAGTATTCAATGACAAGGTTTATCAATTCTCAGTTGACCATGAAATAACTAGAAGAAAAGATGCACAAATTGCTGACCTTCAAATAAAAAATGGTGAACTTGTATCTATTTATAATACACCTTATCTAGTAAGTAGTGAAGGTAATACAAAGGAGATTTATGGCTTGGATACATTAAAGTTTCATCAAGTAAATCTTATCTGTCTTAGTCCTAACTACTGGCAAGAGAATGGTGTAGGAAACAAGCATTACTTCTTTATGTTGGAGAATGCTATGGCACCTGATGAAATAAGAACGATCCATAATGAATTCTTAACTCCTGAACTATTGAGTCATAGAAAGGTTATGGAAGTACTAGGTGCAAAGCTTAAGGCAGAATCTACACAGAATCAATTAAGCGGTGTAGGTTTTAATAGTACAGTTAGAGATGAAGTAGTATTACGTCTTAGTGGTTCACATAAGCGCGTAATAAAAGTTAAATTTTAATAATAAAAAAATTATGTACAAGAAAGCAATTAGATTAATGCTTAGATTTAATTCTAAGTACGGAAAACTAAATGTAGAACAATTATGGTCTTTGAAATTAGAGGACTTGAAGGTAATTGCTCAAACATCTTATGACGAGCTCAAGAAATTAAAAACAGTAGGTGAAAATGATGATCTTAACTTCCTAGAGGTTGGAGAGATTAAATCACCTGAGCTTGAACTTGCAGAGTTGCGCTTTGATATAGTTAAGGATGTTTATACAACCTTAGTAAACGAGAAGAAGCAAGCAAGAGATGAGTATAAAGCAAGCAAAGAAATTCAAGAGCTCGAAGACTTACTTGCAGAGAAGAAGAAAGATGAGATCCGAAACTTATCTGCAAAGCAACTTGAAGAACTTATTGCTAAAAAGCGTGAGGAATCAAAGAAATAAAAAAAAGAAGAGATAGATTAAGTTCTATCTCTTTTTGTTTCGACCTTTTTAAAAATAATATCTGCTTCGTGTGTATCCGGAAAGTTCTTATCCTTAATACAGTTTTCTACAGCATCATCTTTCTCAATTAAGTATGCAAAACTACCTCCGAAAAATACAGCACATAGTTCTCGGCAACTAATATGGTCAGTTAATAGAAGTACCGTAGTTGTTGCATCTGTCATCATATCACCACCTGCACAACCATAAAACCCAAGTGCAGTACTTCCCCAGGTCTGATCAAATTCTATGATATTATTTAATACATAGCTATCTATTAGGTCCTTATATTTTTCTTTTAACCAGTTCGGAATTTTTATATTATCTTTCATACATATAAGGAAAAAAGACGGTCCACACCTAAGCCTGATTAATGACCTAAGTATGAACTACCTTTATGTATTAAGTCAGTAAAAGCACTACTAATACACCTAATACTGCACCTACTATATCTGCAAAAATGTCAGACATACTGGGAGTTCCATCATGAGATTTATCCCAGATCTCTTTATAAATACCAACTAGAAGTGTTAGTGAAAAAGAAATCATAATGGACCATGTTGCTGGAATTGTAAATGATAATAACTTAAATAGTAGGATCACCAAAAACATACAGACATTCCCATGTATCCACTTATCAACAGGGATACTTGCAAGAAATTTTGTTATTTTATTTATCATCTTTATATTCACTTATTGGTTTAATATTGTCAGTAAGATACTTTATTATTTTCGTATCAGCTTTATATCTATCTACTGCACTATCTGGCACATATAGAGTTTTTGCAACACTCGTAAAGTTGTAATTATTCATTATAGGTGGTGTTTCTGATTTTATAATTACGACTGCTTTGCCAATTAATCTACTCCTTATCCACATTTGACCAAGATTACGAATAGTGGATGGAAATATAACTTTTTCTATATTATTCGCACCCATTAAAAGATTTTCACCTAATTCCTGTACACCTTCCCAAATATTAGCCACTTTTATTTTGCTACAGCCAAAAAAAGCATTTGATATATTAGTAACATTTTTGAAATGTTGGAAGTCATTTAGGTTCTCTATATCAGTATTGTTAAAAAATTTATTAATAGATGTAACACTCTCTGCCTCATCTATACTAATTTTACCATCTTTATTAGTATCAAAATGTACCAAACAAGTATGCTCTACATTTGGATTTTCGAAAGTTATATATTCAATATCTCTTAACTTCTTTTCAATTACATTAGTTAGGTTGTCCTTATAAAAATTTACACAACCAGGCATTACGAAAGTAGCTTTTTTAATATTTGGTTTAAATTGTGGTTGGTAATTATAAACAACCTTAGTACCTCTTAATAAAACTAAATAATCTACTCCATAGTCTGCACGATCTCCAAAACAAAAAGCACCAAATTTCTCTAACGTTCTTGGTAATGATACTAATAAAGTGTTTCTTGTACTTCTAAATGCTTGACCACCTAACACTTTTAATGTGTCACTGTAACGTACCTTCCCTAATCCATTTATATAAGTGTGAGAAATAACACTTAACCCTTCTTGCTTGCCAAATTCTCCCATAAGATTTCTATCGGAATTATCCGTTTTCTCTCCGTCGGTCGTGATATACCATAATTCATTATCAGGTTGTTTGCTGAAATCAATCCCTAGTATATATTTCTCAGATATTGTCATAAGTCTCCTTCTAAACACACTCATAATCACTCCTTATTATAATAATTCTTCCGAGCATATTGAGATGTTTACGTCCTGTGTAGCATTGCAGCACATCATAGTAACGAGAGGGATTACAATTCCATTCTCCCCCCCCTGTTTTTCGTTTAAATATATACATAACTATCCTTTATATTGACTAATTGGTAGTATATTAGTTGAAATATATTTCTTAATTATTTCATCAGATTTATATAGGTCTAAGCTCTCATCCGGTACATAGAGATATTTTGCTACAGATTGGATATTATAATCAACTATTTTTGGTGGTGTACTTGATCTACAAATAACAATTGCAGGATCAGCTAGTTTTTGCCTTACCCACATTTGACCAAGATCTTTTATAGTAGTTGGAAAATCAGCTAGTTTTAACTTAGTACAACCTCCCATGACATCATCTTTAAAATATGTTAAGCCTTCCCAAAATATAGCCTCCTCTAAATTTATACAAAATCTAAATGCCCCATTTAGAGTTTTTACATTTATAAAATAATTAAAATCTCTGAGATTAGTAAGAGATTCTATATTACTAAATGCTTCACCTATGTTTGAAACAAACTCTGCCTCCCACCTATAGAATTTATTATTTTTGCTAGGTTCCCAAGAATTGATACAAATCCGCTTAACGTCTTGATTACTAAAGATTATCTCTTCATTATCTTTTAAGTCTTTTTCTATTATATTGCAGTTAAATTCTTTATAATACTTAGTACATCCAGCCATAACGATTAAATTTTCTATACAAGGATAAAATTGAGAATTATAGCTTATTTTATTTGGATTTAAAAATATAATATTTTTAATAGGATCTAACCTCCTACCATCACCATATCCTAAAGTATAAGCGGCACATGCTTTAACTCTTCGAGGTACTGAAATTACTAATGCATCTGTTTCATATCTTAGCATATCTTCTCCAAGCGTAATAACTGGAATATTATATTTTAATTTTCCAATCCCATCCTCATAGGAATTACTTATTAATTTTAGCCCACTTTGTTTACCATAACCTCCTAGGACATTATTATTATTATTATTATCTACTAGTTTATTATCAGGTTTTACATACCAAATTTCATTATCTGGTTGTTTACTAAAATCAATACCCATTACATATTTCTCAGAGACCATCATAAGTTTTCTCCTAAATATACTCATGATCACCCCCCCCCCTTCACTCTGTTCATATCTCTTATACTCTTAATTTGAAATATTCCATCATTTACTTAACTATTTTTTATATTGACTAATTGGCAGTATATCAGAACATATTTTCCCTACAATAGGACTGTTTTTATATAATGCTACACTTTCATCTGGTGCATACCCAACTACTCTCTTATTTTCACTAATATGTTTCCAATAAATCCCACCATCTTCAATCTCAGGTGGTACTGCTCTATTAAAAATAAAAGTAACATCTTTCAGCCACGAAAATGCATCAACTCCAATTTTCTCTACTGTACTTGGTATCCTAATAGTAATATTTGGAGCAAGTGCACCAAGAAAACATATCTGACCTATTGTTTTAATACCCTCTGGAATTATTATCTTTTTTATTTTATTTTTATAAATATAAGCAAATGTTGCACCTCCTAGATGCTTTACAGCTGGTAACTCTATTTCTTCGAGATTGTCAAAACTATTAAATAAGCCATAAGGAGTTTCGTCAATACCAACAAAATACTTAAACTCATTAAATTTCACAACCTTAACTCTTGCATCCCTATTGAGCTCGTGAAATGCTTTATCAAGCATTCTACTATCTACCTTTGCTAAGTCATCAAAAGAAATTCTACCATTATTATCTGTGTCAAAGTACTTTAAACAAATAGCCTCTGCATTTGGATCTTCAAACTTAATAAACCGATTCTCGTGAATAAAGAATAGTCGTCTTCTATAAGTGCTCATACTACCCCCCCTCTTCTCCGATAGAGTAATTGTCTCTACTAAATGAATACGAGGATTTGTGCAGTTGAAGGGTGTCTGTAAAATTTTTCATACTTTTCATTATAACTTACATTTTATCCCAAACTTCTACGTGATGTGGATACTGGTTTGCTAATTCATTTATAGGTTGTATGTTGAATTTTGACCACTCGGAATGCTCTTTGAAAGAAGGAACCATATTATCTTTAACATAAACACAGTCAAACGAACAATTACCTTTAAGTTCTGGAACTTTGTCTACTCCAAGTATTATATATTCAGCACTATGTATAGAGTGTTCTCCGATATACTCAATGTTGTTAAATCTTATTCTAGATAAATATCCGTCCAGTATAGAGTTCGTCCTACCTGTATCGGGAAGTTTTTTCAAAGAATTAAGGCTTATGAAGAGTTCAGTTGTATCTAAAGAAAAATAAACATCTTTAAAAAAGGTAATGTTGTTTATCTTGCACCTCTTAACTGAGCTACCCCTGAACATGAGTCCTCCCATCTCTGTCAAATTCTTGAAGATGTCGAAGTCGGCACTTTTTATTATTTTGTTATCGTTAAACATCTTATTTCTTATTCTGACAACCTGCAATGCTTCCTCCTTTAATAGTCTACCGTTTCCATCTTTGTCCCATTCAGCAGTGCACACTCTTTCAAATTCTGGATCTTCAAATTTCACGTACTTATCCTGCTCTTGCACTATCAATCTTCTTCTAAATGTACTCATAGCTAAGCTCCTTCCATAACTATAATTCCATTTAGTATACTAGCTTGATAAGTTTTACCTGGTTGTATAGTTGGTATATAGTTATTAATCCACCTAACTCCGCTAATTGTTAGTACTGTTGCTTTGTTTGCAGGGGATGTAAATTGAAACATATATTCAGGCAGTAGATCTCCTAAGTTATCTGTATCAAGTGTCAATGTTAGTGTTTCTACCTCATCCCAAACATGATATTCTTGTGGTGATAATCTAAAAGTAGTATCGCTAGTACTATGTGATATTTTTCTAACTCTACCATCGGGTCCTTTCAGGCTCTTTAAGAATTCACTCTCTGTACCACTATTCCCTTGATCTAGCCATAATGTGTAGCAACCTTTAGCAACTGGACTCCAATAATTAGTATCTTTAACGCTATGACCTATATTATTTTCAACTATTGACACATAAGTAGATCCACCTTCACTAACAGTATCTAATTTTTTATAGGTTTCAGTTCTACTATATTCTCCTCTATGATTAAAAGCAACTCGTCCTAAATTTATTTTTCCCATATTTTTTAAGGTTCATTATTTTTAAACATCAAACAACCTTCCTCTAGTGAATAATTACCTGCAAATTCACCTAGGTCATCATCAAAATAGAGGCACATATCATTAGGGTTTATAGAAAAGTGAGGTAATCTTATTCTACCATCATCACCTTTATCACCCTTTTCTCCTTTTGTATATTTAGTTGTTCTTTCATATCTACCTAATACATCGCTCCACTCATAAACATATAAGTCATCTCCGATATAAGGCATTTTATTTTTAAGGCCACCTATTTCAGATTTTAGATTATTCATAGTAGATATTTGGTTTTCAAAATCTTGCCTTCTTCTATTTTCTGCATTATTTCTATCTACTTCACTATCTACAACATTCTTAACCTGTGCGGCTCTTGTTTTATCTGCTTCTACTCTAACTCTTTCACTTTCAACCCTAGCAATCTCAGCAGTAACACGACCTTCTTCATTATTGACACGTACTTTTTCTGCCTCAATGCGTTTACTCTCATTAAGATCTAGTACTTGGTTTTTAAGTCTTAGTTCTGCTTCTGTTGGTGTTGTGTGATTACTTGAGTCTGGATAGTAATAAACTTTACCTTCCACTACAGATACGCAAGGGTTAGGAATTTCACCTCTCCTAACAGCCTCTTCATATTCTGCTTTAGTTCCGAAAGTTTTTAAATTCTTCATACTCCTCCTAATATTAAACTTGTATATAGTGTGAAGTAGCAAATCATCTCGCACCAAAATACAAACTGCACACTATCCAATCTATCTTCAAGTCCTTCTCTAAATAACCCGATAAGTCTTCCTTTGTTTGATGCTAGTAGTAGAATTGGTGCAATAATCCAAGAACAGAGTGAAAGATATGTTCCATAAAGTGCTACAAACAGTTGGGAAAATACTCCACAAGTAATAGCACCTATCATATGGACTGTTCTTTCACCTTCTCTAATTCTTGGTGCTGCTCCTACTAGTAATGCGCCAAATATACCAAGAAATGCAATAAACTTAAGATCTCCTGCCATATCCATTGCTGGTACTAGTATTAAAAAATTACTAACCCAAATAACTAACATAAATAGGAGTCTGGGTTTAACTAAGTAATACGTTTGTGATAGTGATGCAGGTATTCCATGTTTTATTGTCACCCATATTATATAAGTGAGCAATATAAGCAGTGATATTATGACTGTCATTTTTAGATCTTAAGGTTTAACTTTTCTGGGTATCCTGTTTTAAAGTTGTAATTATAGATCTCATCCACATCAGTCATAGACTCTACTGCTTTCTTATGCTCAGCTGTTCTATTAAAACAGTCGATTGCATATATTTCCAGTGCACTTAATAATTCAATAGCTTTATCACAGGGTACACTAATTGAGAAGGTTCCTATCCAGAATGTAGAGGTTGTTTGTCCTAGACTTTTTTGAATTTTAGTACTATTCATAACACCTACTCTAGTTTCTTTATCTAACCATAGAGGGGTTTCATTTAGGTAGAAACAATTAACTTCACTACTAGAATCATAAGAAACTATATCACTTATCTTAGCCTCCCTCATTAAAGATGCGGCACTTACTTCATCAGTGTTAAGTTTATCTGTCTCTATGAACTTAGCCTTATAGGTTTCAATTTTTTCTTCTTTATTGTTTTCCCCTATGTAAGTGCTAGTTTCTACTTCTTCATCAAAATAAACTCTCCATGTGTTTGTACTTCCCTTAGAATCTACTAATTGAAGTTCCTCATGTTTTTTATTAGAATAATCTATTAAATACTTCATAATTATTATTTTATCTTACTCAGGGAAATAGCATAATCTAGTTCCTGCATAATTTGCTTTAAAATTCTCTGCCTCTGTTAATTGATCTAAGAAACCTGCATTAGAACTATCAAAGAAATCATTTGGTTCTGGATGTCCGAACAAGAAGAAATACTTACCGTTAGAATTAGCGCCGAATGAATCAGAATAGGCTCTATAGTAAGTAGTTGATGACCCATCTTGACCAACTCCTGTCGCTAATATTGAGAATGGGTCGTTAGTATGTGGGATTAACTCCTCTATAAAACCAGGCCTGTCATAAGGTGAGTAATTATATAATGTTTTGAGATTAAAGCCAGTTCCTCCTATTAATTCTGCATTAACTCCTCTCTTTATTTTTTGTACCCCTGTCACAAACCTAGACATCTCTCCAAATATATTCTCCATACCTCTATACCTAATACAAGATCTAGATTCGTAGCCAATATAAGTAATTTCAACGTCTTTATATCCAGTTCCGTTACCTATATTATTAGTAGTACCAATATTTAATACAGGGAATGTATTATATGTAGTCTTCCATGTGTCTTTATCTGCATGTTTAGTAGATAAATTACCTGATTGCTCTGGATCAAAGTTTCTCTTATTTACTGTATCTAAGCTAACAGTCTCAGTAACAAAAAGCCAAAAAATAGTTTTATATGCATCATATGTAAGACATTTCCAGTTATTACCTCTATTTGTTGCAAGTGTTTCAAACTCACTTAATGTCAAATAGGTAGCTGGTTTTCCTAAGTGTCTTTTTGCAATATTACTATCATTATCTAAGTTTGCACTATTATTTCCTCCTCTATATCTTGGATCAATACTACATACAGAGCTAAGTTTATTACTGTTACGATCTATAGTAGCATCATAAGCAGATATATAGAATTTATTGAACTTAGTGAATCCCTCTATTTCAGTTGGGCTAATTCTAATATCTATATAATCAGGGTTTTTCTTATATGACATCCAAAACTCAGGAATTTCAACCATAACTTGTCCCTGTGAACCATTAACATCCCCAGCTGCCCAATTAGTATCAGGTAAGTATTTAACAACTTCGCCTTGATTAGATAAAATACAACCTCTTATCTTTGAATGGACAGGTAGGCTTTTACGAAGTGAATAACTACCAATCTCAGTACAAGAAAAGTTAGGACTTCCTATGTTTATTCTAATACCATAAGTCATTCTATCTAAGAGTTCTGGTTTTAGGACTTCCATAGACTGGTTGATTAACTTAACTGACTCCTCTAGATCAGATACCTTTTTTGTCAGACCTACTAGATCAGTTAAATTTACCTTCTTATCTAATTCTTCCTGTGTTCTAGTTGATATAGGTTTCTCTAAGTCACTTGTATTATCTACATTACTTAGGCCTACTTGATTTTTTGTTACATTATGGGGATTTTGAGTATTAGAAACATGTGAATCTATCTTACTCCTAGTGTTATCTAAGGTTCGGAATTTTTCAGCTAATACATCATTAGTAGGTAAGTCGGATAGTTTTTTAATATCTTCCTTACTAACTAATCCATGTGTAGGGGATTTGTCTATTTTGTTATTAAGTGCTTCCTGTGTTCTAGTTGATATTGGTTTTTCTAAGTCACTTGTATTATCTACATTACCTAAACCTAGATCTTGTTTAGTAATTACAATATTTCGATCAAGTGGTTTGTTATTAATAGTTGTACTCTTATCAGCTTTACCATTAAGAGCCCTAACCATTGCTATCGATAATGGCTTGTCTTGATCACTTGTATTATCTATATTACCTAGGCCTACATCACTTTTAGATAGGTTAACTCCTCCCTCTAGTGAATGCCCATTTATTCTAATATCTCGAATACTGGTATTAGCTGCCTTGATACTATTGAGTGCTTCACTAACTGCTTCCTCTAATTCATCTATGTTTTTATTAAGATCTACTAAGGCTGCAGCAATGACGGCTCCCATATTATCTAAGCTCAGTTCAAAATCTTTCCCTAGTGCTGTTGCTTTTGTTCCTATTAATTTCTCAACTTCTAGGAGCTTACTTGTTATGACTTTATTTTCTACTGGATTTTCAGAGTTTGCGTCTAATATAGAATCTATCAGTTTTCTCCACTTGCCTGTCTCTGGATTAACTTCATTACCTGCTTGGAACTGATATAATTTCAGATCCTCAAGACAGAATGAAATATGTCCTGTGTCTATACCTTGTTCAGGATAGTTTTTCATTTCCTGCTTAGTATTAAAACAGTCTCTGGCAAAGTTTGGTTTTCTTCCCTGATAGTTAAAGTTATCACCTATATTTAACATATTATTTATTCTTTAACTAGGTTTAACTAAATATTTGTCTGAAGTTAGAAATAGTGACTGGATCTTTTAGGGTATATATATAATATCCAACACCATTAACATCTTGTTCAGTTAATACATATGAACCTAAGTACTCAAAATTATTAGCATCTTTAATAGAACCTAACTTGCCAAAATATTTAGGGTACACATAGCAAGTTTTTTGATCATTTAGGTTTATTCCACTCCACGTATAATTTTTATTTGGCTGTAATCTACTAGTCATACTTAATATATTACTTGGAGATGTTTGATTACCGGGTATTATACTAAAATAACTAAGATGAACTGCAGTCACTGTACTACCTGACTGTCTACTAAGACCTTGATAAGATGCAGCTAGTGTATGAGATATAGATCCATTCTGTGTAGGATTAATACTAAGTGTTTTATTACTGCCCTCTACTCTCTGGCCGTCAAACATACAGATTGATTTACTAGTTACATTCTGTCCTTTCCTAGTAACCGACCAACTATATGTTATATTAGTTTGTTTACCTACCTCTACTATAGAAGTATTAGCACCAAAAGATAAACCAAGTGGGAAAACAACTTCCTGTAATTCTAGTGTAATACTACTATCGATTTCTCTCCAACCAAGTATATTACTAAATTCATAGCCTCCACCAAAAAATTCCCACTCTTCTAGATTTTCCTGTGCATTTTTAAAACTTGCCTTAACACCTAATACTTTCTGTTTAACTTGTAATACAGAATTCAGTTTTTCTACAACTTTATCTATTGTCTTTAGTTCAGTATTATCAGGCCAAAGTGCAGAGATATTATATGAATTAATTAAGGAAGTTAATGGAGCCCTCGTATCTCTATGTGCTACTGCATCTGTTACTGTTGCTGGATGGATTATAGCACCATTCTCAGTTAACTTATGTATATTATTGTCCATTTCTCTTCTCCGTTATTACACTTAGTTTAACAGTAGGATTATCAAAAACAAAGTTTCTGATTCCATAGGCTGTATAAGGAAGATCTAACCCCTTACTAGTCCTGACACTAAAATTTTCTTGCCAAATATCACTCATTAGGGTATCATTGATGAAGATCTTAGGCATCAGTCCACTATATGAATAGGCACTAGGTAAGATAATAATTGGGGTTTTACCTGTGATACAATTTAATTCACTTTCTATATTATAATTACTAGAAAGCTTTGAACTAAACCCTAACTGTTTAAGTCTTACATAGTCAATATTGTGTGTATTACTATGAAGATTCTCCCCAGCTAAATCGTTCATACTAGATATTCCCCAGTAGACATTAGATAGGAATTTATAGGTTATTTCATCATAAACTACTTGACCTGTCTTTAAGAAAGCTTTAACTGGAATATTAATTTCTTTAGTAAATTCTGTACTAGATAATAATCCGTTTGCATATACATTAGTTTTATCTAGAGTTACAAAGAAATCTACTCCACCTACAGAATCTACTTTATAGCTATCTATTTTTACACTGTCTATCTTCTCACCATCTTGCTCCAGACTTAACTTGAAACGGGGAAATATCTGGGATCCTACTTCATATATACCTTCATCAATAATTGCATTCTCATAATAATTAGGATCTTTAGAAATAAAATCTAGCCTATCAAATCTATTTAATAATTCTTGACTATCTTTCGAATCCAGCCTACCATCATTATTTAAGTCAGAAAATCTAAACGAATCTTCTTCTACGTTACCATGTTCTTGTTGTTGATCTATATTAATGCCTATAACAAGACTAAGTTCGAATTTTTCCTTATCTAATCTTTCCTTAGACTTAAATATATTATCAAAGATTGGCTTAATATGAACTAAGTTAAATTTTATACTCAAGCTCCTTACTATCTGCTCTAAATCATCTACCTTATCTTGTAATGATTTTAGATATTTTGCAGAGATTGATTGATTCTCTTGTAGTTTTCCATCTCCTTTATAAATTCTAGGTATCCAGTGTCCAGTTGATGGTAGGTTTATTCTTGAATCATAGAAATACCACTCATTATCTAAGTAAATTTCAAAACCTTCAGGTACTGGTGTTTCCCAATTTAGAAGATCTGTCTTACTTAGTGCCTGTCCCTGTCTACTATCTAAGAATTCACCTGATTGTAAAGAGAAATTTGTTCCTATATGTGCAGACATTATTTTATATTTGTTATTATAATATTTCTTCTATACTATTTATCTTCCTAGAACTTAATTTACCCTCATTGACTAAGTCTGTTCCATCCCAGTACATAATTGAGTGATCCGGTAGCTTAACATATAGAGTTTTACTATCTGGATCTTTTGTAATGGCAGATGAATTTTCTTGAGGTAAGTATAACTTCTTGGTAGACTCTACATAATAAACATTTCCAGGTATTAAATTAGAGCCTGATGTATCTTGTATAAATCCATCAATAAATACAAGTCCTGCTAATCTAAGATCTTGTATTTTATTATTTAGCTTATCATTAACCGCTTTTTCAATGAGTCCTCCCAGTGTAGCCTTATCTAGCTTACTTACGTCAACATCATCTGACTCAAATATAAAACTCTGTCTAAAATCATATATCTTAATAGGAGCTTTCTTTAAGTAAACAAGATAATCAATTCCATCTATTGTGTAGTGATTATCATAGATGTCGTAATCTTTACAATAGTCTATACCATGAAAATCGTATATATGACTTAGGGGACCATAAGACTTAGGATAACATAATACAATCTTTTCTAAATTTACTAAGTCTATATCCAGCCATTCAAAGTTAGTTCTTGCACTTACTTTTGAGAACTCTAAGTTTTTAATTTCTAATACACTAGGCTTCCAATCTGGATTAACTCTGCCATAATAGAAGACAAATCCAAATGTTATGTTTATAGTTTTTCTTAAGATCTGATAGAAGTTATTACCTAGGTCTATTTTACACTCAACTGTAATCTCAGAATCACTAGATACATTAGGGAATATATAAGAATTATTGCTAAGTAATGTGATAGGATTCCCGTTTACCTTATATTCGCACTTATTACTTATGTTATTATTATCTAAGTCAAAAGTATTAATTGTGAGGACTATATCTTTAACATCACCTACCTTAAATAATAATCCATCTTCACTCTCTACCTCTAACCTATCTGATCTAATAAGTACTTGTGAAATTATATCTTTTACCTGTTTACTAGTAAAAAACTCATCTTCACGTCTACACTCACCATCTCTATAGAACCACCTATAACCAGATTCAGAATCTATGAATATGAAAGGACCGCCTGTAATTTCCTCAATACTTCTGTTATCTTCATTTTCCTTCTTGTATACATAGAACCACTTATCATTGTCGTCCTTATAAACATACAATTCGCCATGTACTAATGAAGAAACGTCAGCAAGAGATGTTACAACTTTTCTAACTACTACTGATCCACCAGTACTAATTAATCTGTAACAATCTTCGCCTTTTCCATCTTTTACACCAATTGCTACTAAAGTTCCGATATTAGTTTTAAAGTCTTGGTCTTTTTTATAATTGACCATAACTATTTCACCTTTCAAGAACTCATACTCATTTAGTCTTAGTATTGCAATAGGCCTGGATTCCTCAATAAACTTGCTACTAGAAACTTTTATTCTATAATTATTACTCATATTGTTTTTAAATTGATTAGCAAAAAACTAAAAGAGAAGATAAAGAAATAACATAAATTACTTCCTCAAATTCTCTTTTAATTTCATATATAAGATTTCTAAGTGCTCCTAATAGACTTTTTTACTATCTTAGGACTTCTCACCTTGTTCAAATTGAATTAATACTTTAGTTCCTCTATTATCTAGAACAGTAAAGTTCTTCTTATAGTAAATATTATTAGAAGATCTTCCTAAGTACAATGTATAATTACAGAAATAAGATGGATTAAGTATATCATCTCCCATGATTATTGCTTTTTGAAAATCATAATCCATATTAAAAGTTAACGTATCTGTACTAAACTCTGTTAGACCCTCATTTACTGGAAGCTTTACTGATGTTATATAGACAGGATCACTATCATCCATATAATCCCTCTTCAATCCAAGTATTTCATTTCCTGTATCACCTATGAATAACTTAAATACCATATTCCTCTTTTGTAGCATATCATCTCTGCTAACAAAATAACCCACTATGATTCCGTACTTATATGTCTCTTGCACAATCGAAGGTTCCATAGTAGATGTATCAAAGTAAGTTATTGATTCTCCTGATACTTCGGGTTTGAATGATACAGAGAAATTGTCCGCTATTAAGTTTGCAGAATATTTTCCAATTTCAGTGAGAATATTTTCATTTGCTAGATTCATTGGAGATCCTACATTAGCACTCAATAAACTTAATCCATTATCATATCCAATTCTTCTTCTCCTATCTGCAAATTCTACTAAGAGAGATTGTTTTACTCCAAAATCTACTTTAATAATTTCACTACTTAAGTTACTATTATTGTAAGGCCTTGGATCAGGACTTTGGTTTAATAGCTTGTTTTTTAATAGTGGATTTAACTCAACAGATATAAGACCACCTGCTGCAGGTACAATTGGACTTGATATAGTAAAAGTTGGTTTAGGTAGTTCTATATCAGGTTTCAATATTGGTAAGTAAATATGAAAAACAGATGTAGTAGCTCCAGTTAGAATATCTACTGTGTTCTGATCATATGTATTCTTATCTAACCTTACATTACCACTATTATCTAGTAAGAAATTATTTTTATCCACATAAGATCTGACCTCAATAGAACCCAAATATATCTCCTTACTAGTTGAAGCATTAGTATTTTTAATTTTAAAACCTATTGCAATCTCTTCTGTACTATAGTGATTGATGTAAGTTTTATCCCCAGATAGTAACTTACCATTATTATAATTACTAACCTTTAAACTCTGTCCAGGTACTGCTACTTTTATATATAATTTCTGGGTTCTTCCGCCAATTACGTTACCTAAGCTACCAACCCTCAAGTAAATCTTATTTCCTGCTCTATCCGGGTGTCTGAAGTCCGCAATAGTTACATCAGGTCTATCTAATTTCTTATAGACAACAAAATCCTTTCTCTGTTTGTCGTAGTTTCTTGGATGTTCTAGGCTAATATTATCTAAAACCTTCATTGGGTATCTAGGTTCCGTAAGTGCCATATGTGGATAAGTAACATTAGACTTAGTATATAAATAACCTTTACCTTCACCTATGTAAGAGCTACCAGATGTATAAGTATTACTTCTAAACTCTCTAATATCAGAGGTTATACTACTTTCTACTTTTCCTACTATTTCACTTATTATATTAGCCTCAACATTAGATTCATACTGCAATTCCCAACTAGTGCCTTGCTCTGTATCTATCGTAAAAATATCATTATGTCCCGTCTTACTTAATATTTCACCTAGACCCGATCCACCTACTCTCTTTATATTACTTGGTAAATAGTTTCCTGTACTAGTACTACTCCCCAGGTCAGATCCATCTTCACTAGGCAAGTTATTGATGAAATACCTTCTTAGATTAATAGTCTTACTGGTAGAATTATTTTTCTCCCATGATATTTTTATAGTAGTATTAAGATCTATAAACGGAGATTTAAATAGTTCACCTTCACTTCCCTCAAATGCAAAGTAAATAGGAACATATTGACCTGGTACTGTTTTTGAATGTTTAATGCTTAGGGCAGTCTTAGAGGCTTTATTATGCGACTCATCAAAGAAGTAAAAATTATCTCCCAGACTACTTAATGATACAATAAAATCTTCAGCACTAGATACATAAATTCTATAAATACCTAAATAATTTAATGGTAGTAAGTTGATATTTTTCCAGGCCTTATTATCATCAACTCTAACTTCTATTCTACTATCATTTTCGCCCTTTCTTATTAGCTTAGAATTAATAATAGAACTACAACTATTTTTATTACCTCTATATAAACAAAATTCCCAATCTTGATATAAGTCTTCTGTTTTTGTTGATGTATTACTTATTCTATCAAATTGAATAGTATTAAAAACATAATCACTACTTCCTGGACTCTTTAGGTTTCTTAGAAATACTCTATGATCTGCTCTTGGTTTATTCTTATCAGTTTTTGAATAGATAAATAAACCATTTCCTATATCCGTTAACTCATTATTAAGACTAAAACTACTCTCGTCTTCTAGTATTACTAAGTTTTTGTCCTTTGTTATATTTCTAATAGACCTGAATTTATTAACGGGACTTGAAAATGCTAGTATCTTGGTCTCCCCTACAAAACTAAAATCTAGTTGGCCATCTATTTTTTTATAAGTACTAACTAACATTCTAAAGCTTTCATACGTCTTAAGACCACCAAGTATTTTATACTGAGCTATTATATCTCCTACTTTATGTTTTAGTATGTTATTGTCGTTACTTGTATAATCATTAAAAGATGCTGTATTACTAAATTCAAATTCAGCACCTGTATCTGTTGGAGATAATAAAGTTGGGTCAGTTAAGTTTATCCAAACAGGTTTATCATTCTCCAAGTAAGTATTGATAGGGGGAATATTAAATCCCTGTACAATATAGAAATCTTCTATAAATGTTCCATTACTAGATACAAGTTTAAGAGTTGTTTTTTTGAGTTCTGAATTACCTCCGCTATTAGTTGGGAACCATTTATCACTATTATTTATATTCTTTGCAGTGATTTCAACTCTGTACTTAAACCAATTACCTTCAGTAGGTATGGGATCTCTAACTACTATATTAAAGAATTTATCAAGATCATTCTCCATACTTAATTGTATCTTGCTCTGATCTAATTCTTCTGTTAAGTAATATTCAAACCAGTGTATAGTTGATTCTTGTTGAGAATATATTTTCTTATTATGATCAAATAAGTAGACCCGTTTTTTCTCCGAACCTTTTAAGATATTAGTTGAACTCTCAATATACTTTGAAATATCTTTATTGATTTTAACAGTTAGATCACAATTACTAAGTTTTGAATATAGAACATCTCTCCAATTACTAGAATCTATTATTCCTGACTTAGAGCATCTAGTAAATTTCAAAGAACCAATCTCTAATTCTTTCTTAGGGTCTGGAGAGCAATAAGAGCTAAGTGTTATTCCTGACTCGCTATTAAAGGCATTATCTATTTTTCCAGATGTCTTACTTAGAAAGTTTAGGCTAGGTTCATTAAATTTTCCAATACATGACCAATTATTATAGTCATCTTCGAGCTTAGGCCCTGATATAAAATAATTAGCTTCTTTCTTACCTAGGCTTCCTTCAAGATAACTTATATAGCCATTGATTCCACTTCCCTGACTTAAGATCTCTCCATTTTGATTTTTAATACTCAATGGTACAAAAGCTCCTTGTATACAGTAAAAAGTCATCTTATTATTTGGACCAAGTGAAGCTGTACAAGAAATTAACTTACTTTTTTCACCAACCAAAGGGAACCAATTATTACCTATGTTCATTTTTTTAGTCGTAATAGTGATAGAATACTCATACTTACTATCCTCACTAAGTACCCCTTCTCCTGTTTCTATTTTAAAATATTCAGAAAGTATTGGGTCATGAACTACTACTAAATCCTCTATTCTATATTTCTTTTTAGACCTGATTAATATTTGGTGAGACTTACTTGATAGGTTTTCTCCAATTGGCTCTCCGTATGGATTAAATAGAAATACATAGCTATCATCTTCAAAGAAATTAGTAGTTGTAACAGGCTTATCCCATGCTGAGTATTGATAAAATTTGACTTCGTTAGATTTTAAAGGTAGACTAAGTCCTTCCTCCATCTCATCGATAAAATATAACTCACCATAGAATGTATTAATTGATGATCCTTCTACATTATCATAGTAGATTGTTTTATTAGGTCCTATTCTAAAACTATTGCTATTATAGCCTTCGCCCTTTATTACTACATTACTAATATCTTCTTGTAGGTCTTTCTCAACTAGTTCGAATATATTATCTTTAGCTCTATATAAGTCAAACGTACACTTACCAGTTAACTTAATATCTCCACTATCATCTGGGAGGTAGTAATTCCAGGTTCCATCTTTTTCCTTATATCCTCCTAAGTTGCTACAGAATATTTCTACTTTTTTATATCTCTTATAATCTCTATGCAGTACTACCTTTTCTCCATCTTTGTTTAAGTAGATAGGTGAATTTTGGAGTTTTATTAATTTATTTCTTACAAACTTCTTAAATGAGTTTTTAGTGATTAACTCCTCATCCTTACAAAGACCTAGTTCGTTTAGAAATAAATTAGTACCTACACTATTTGAGGTTTTTTCTATATATGCCTGACTTTCATATTTTGTCTGGCCTAGTAGGTTAGCTGCAGTAGTATTAGGTAGTTGTAGTGTAATATGATTCATTCCTCTACTTGTTAGGTTTAGTTTAGAAAATGAATCACCATATAATACAACTGCAGGATCTAAGTTCTTACTGTATTTCGAATTCTCAAAAAGATATATAATTAAAGGTCTAGTATTTGTTTCAGTTAGTACTTCACCATTATTTAACTTAAACTCTACTGTAATATCTAGTATCTTTGTTTCTTGATTCCATATACTGTAGAGAACCCCTTCCTTAAGAAAAGACTGCCTACTTGGGTCTAGTAAGTTTGTTCTATCTGTTAGTGAATAAATTTTGAACTTATCTAACCTAACTGTCTTTCCTGCTGTATTAAGAACTGTAAGAAATGATTTGTTAAACTTTGCTCTCATAATTATTTATAAGTAGTTAATATAACTCCCTTGTCGATAGAATATAAGACCACCAATTCCTCCTATTATTTCAAAATCTGTAAAAGAAGTTGGTAGTACATTTCTTCTAAAGTAAGCTAAAAAACTTCTCTGAATTTTTAATATATCATCAGAGGAATTTATGCCATTATTGATAGTTATATTATGTATTTTACTTTTACTGTAATCTTTATAACTTGACAACAAATTTCTATTAATGTAAGTATCTACATATTCTCTGGTGCTAGCTGTTGTCAATTTCCCATCATCATCAAACAGAGTATAAGTAGTTTGATTAGGTATCTCTTTATTCTGCTCTTTTATTATCAGTACTTGATTATTGACAAAAATGACATTACTAAGCTCTACCGGTCTAATAACGACTTGCTTTGTCATATTTGTAATAACTATAAGATCATAGGGAGGATATTTTAAAATAAACCACTCTCCCCTCTTTCCTAGGATCTCTATTTTATGATCTAGTTCAACTTTTCTAGTATCAAAATAAATATCACTTATTGACGGAATCTGTTTCTTTGCATTATCTAGAGAAGAGAATATAAGTCTGTCTGTTTTTATAATTCTAATTCTGACGTCAAGTGGATCGAGAAGAACTTTATTGTTTTTTAAAATTTTCCAACCTGGGTTATCCGAATCATTAGAAGAACTTTGGGTGTCTATGTCAAAAATAGAATTAAACTCTTCTCCTGTAGTACTATTTTTATGATGTACCGATATATAATTTCCTGATATAAATTCTATCTTTGATGTATGACCTACTAATTCTGGAAGTTTATATACATTAGTTCTAAAATTCACTAAGTCATTTTTTACCGGAACTGTATAAGTCATTACATTCCCAACTAGATTCTTTTTAGTCAGTGAATAAATTATATATTCATTCTCATCATTCCAAGTGTTTAGTACTAAGTCTCCATTAAAAAAACCTATCTGAAACTTATTAAATTTTTTATCATGATAATCTTGAATCTGTAGGTTTTGATTAATAGTTAATTTAGTACCTTTAACTTTATTTTTCTTATCAACCAGGAAAGAGGAACTATCTGTAAAGACTTCCTTATTAAGTTGTTCAGTACTATACACTCGACTTGAATAGAAATTTCTGCCAATATTTAATCTGGTTTTCTTCCACTTTTCAATATTAGTATAGTTCCAATTATTATCCCCACTTTGGTCTGGCCTATCTGGATCTACTAAGCTATCTACTAGGTTAACTTTTACTTGATCAATTAATAGTGTATCCTTGAATCCTATGTAGATATGTAAGTTCTTAACAAAATAATCCTTCTTAATGATAAACTGATCCGACGTAGTCCTAACTCTTTTACCTTGCGGTTCTAAGAAGATGGAGAATCCAAGAGGTATCAATTTATTATTTGCATCTTCATACAAGTAAATAATAACGTTAAATCCATCAGAACATACAATATTATCCCTCTCATTATTCACAATAAACTCTGTAACGTAACCTTGATTTAATTTCTCAGCGTCAGTAACAACACTTGATTTAATAGGTTTGTAAATTAAGTTACCTGAATCGTCTCTCAGAATAAATAAGCTATCTAAGATCTTATGTATATTAGATTTTGTAGGATCTGATGATAATAGACTAAGCTGTTTTGACCCACTTAGTTTATTTTTCCCTAAACTAATATGATCTGACTTGTCCAGAAAAGATTTAGTATTATAGACTAATACATATTTACTATCGATTATTTTACTTGCACCTAATATATATGTATTAAAGGTTTCCATAAGTTACTGTGCAATTACTAATTATACACTCATCTATATCAGGATTAATAGGGACAAGTCGTATAGTGTTATCAATATATTCCACTACTATATCATTATTCACAGTCCTAGTAAAATCACTTCCTGTATATTTCAAAACATCTTCTGGATTACTTGGATAACAGAAAGCTTCAAATACCATATTATGTGAACTTAGTACCCCATTCTTTGAATATTTAATTGATAGATCTACTTTTGCTGCTACATTAGGACCTACTACTTTCTTAAATAGATTAACCAGACTTAGTGTATTTGTATATTGTCCTGAATCAATCAAATCAAGTGTAACAGAATCATTTAGAATATCAAAAGAAATCTTAGATGATTCGAACAGATATATACTATTTTTATCTTCCATATCTTTAAATAATTTAACTACTTTCTTATGTATTTTTTTACAAGACTCAATAGACCCTCTACTTGCTGGAGTAGGTTTTTCTCTAGTTCTCTCAGACTCTAGAGTTATACTGTATGTGCCTGTATTTGAAAAACCACTATTACTTGACCCTTCTGAGATTTGTAGCTTTCTGTCTTTATTAATAAAAACTCTATCTTGCATATTCCAATTCCTAGAATCAAGCTTACTAAATAATTCCCTCACTGTTACAGGTCTATCGGGGCTATTGAAATTATTAAGACATTTCTGATTTCCTAAGTCTCCTGATATTACATTACCGTTTGAGACAAAAATACTAGAAATTCCCTGAGATGTGATATTTAGTTTTTTATCGCTCATATTAATATAACATGTTTAAGTTGGTAATACTACGTAAGGTTCCACTAATATCACTCTTATCAATTCCTGTAGATGGCATCACTTCAGAGTCAAGATCTAATCTAATTGAATTTGTTACAGATTCATACGTAAATTTCACAAGAGTTCTAACAGGTAAGTGGTTTAAGATAAAAGAATATTCTTCGTTAATACCAGCTGCTTTCTTTAATTCTTGGAAAATTTCTCCTAGATCGACATATATTCTATCAATACTTGAGCGGGTCTTAATCCTTGTTTCTATAGCTATTTCCATTGGCCAGTTTGTATTAAAATTTACAAAACCCTCTGGCATTGTACCTATATTGAATTCATAAGAAGTTTTACCTGCAACTGACTCATTTACATCTTCATCAATAGACCTAATAACTTGTTGATAATAACAAGATTGGAATATAGCAGAGCCCGATAGTGTAAAGGTGATATTATTTGTGTTACCTGATATAATACTTCTTTCAAACTTAATATCCATCATTACATTAGAGTCCCCCACCTTATATGACACATCTATACCATTCTTTACAATTTCTTTTAGCTCTAATGTAATATCATAAGATCTAGAATAACCTAATGTATCAATCGTTGTAAAAGTAAATGTAGTCGGGAAATCAAAAGCGTCCGTAGGAGATACTGGTAGTTGTGCATTAGGTCCTCCATAGGTTAATCGAAGGATATTAGATTTCTGATTAAAACTAACCTTCTTAAACCTGAAATTGTTAGCTAGTAGTTTTTGTAATTTCTTAGTTTTATTAATCTCACTAATATAATAAGCTTTTATCCTATCTAACTCACTCAGGACTCTAAACTGAAGACATGTTTGATTCCAGATAGTATTTTCACCTATTTCATAAGATTCTCCTGTCCTACTAGTAATAAATCTATAGGCAGTTGCTGAATATTCCTTAGATAATTTAACCAGTTCTTGAATTCTAACAAATGAACCAGGCTCTCCAGTAACTGAACCATCACTATCTCTATAAGTATATTGCTTTAGTATATAATTAATTTCAGTCTCATTTCTGTTAGGTTCAGGCGGAAGAACTAGTTTAGCATCACTATTTGGATCTACATGAAAAACAGCATTATTTAAGTCTGGTTTGCACATTATAGTATCTAATGGACTTGTTGTACTATCCACATTCCCTGACTCAAAAAGACCAGATGATATAATTCTTAAGTCTGATGTAATTCTATTCCTAATTAATCCATTCTCATCTGGGCCTGAAAAATAAGAAGATAATATACTATCTAATCCTGCTGCAGACAATAAACTATCTTTCTTTATACTACCAACTTTATACTGACTTGGATCTAACACTTCACCACCAACGTAAGTCTCGAAAAATTCTGTACTTTCTGATGGTTTATTACCCGTTGATTCTTGCAGCACTAGGTACATATAATCACCGTCAACTACAAAATCACCTACTTCAAATGTTAATTCTGGGTCATAATTAAATATTCCCCTAATACTTTTTCCATTAATTATCATAACTTATTTCTATAATGTAATCTGCCTCTAAATTAAAATTCTGATCTGGTTCATGAATAAATTTTATAAATATATCATGCCTACCTGTTAGATTATTTTCCGTAACCTGACCATATTCATCGATTTCTAGATTGCCTGTATAATCACTTCCATCTACACCTGGTTTTCCTGACTTTAGATAAGAACCAATCCAAGCAAATAATATATTTCTACCACTAACCTCCTTGTAGTATCTCCTCTTAGTCGGTGTTAGAAGATCACTAGTCAATGTCTCGCCCGTCTTAGAATTGAGTATCTTAATCTTAGGGAACTTATGTTTATTAGATGCAATAGTAAACTTAGTAGTGCCTCCATACTTAGTAGATTCTATATTACTACTTATATCAAATCCTTCATAACTTACAACCCTAAAAGTATAAAGTTTAGTATTTAAGTTTACAGTATAGATTGGATATGCTTTTCTATCTATTATGTCTGTTACCTCTAATTTATTATAGTCAATTCCCTTAAACTTTATCTCATCATAAGAACATTGCATATCAGTACTCATCTTAGGAAGTAGATTTGTTGACTTATATGGATCAAAGAAAAATGTAGTTAGCCCATTTATGTCATATTTCAATTTATCAACTAAGAGACTAAAATTAAAAGTCTTACCTACTTGTACTACTAATTGATCATTATCGTCCACTACATTTCCACTATCAGGATCAAGCTTTTTACCAACTGTATCAATAGGGTTACTATTGACTTTTAGAAATCCAATTGATTGTACACTAGGATCGATATTGTAGTAGTGGTTATAATAATCATCTGAACTACTTAGAGTGAAAGGTGACTTGAAATGCTTATAGAAGTCTGTTTCATATATATTATCAGGATCTGTATCATCTATTCTAACATTAATTACTACATCCCTCTTACTCTCTACTAATGCAACGTTTATAAATCCACCATCCTCTATAATTTTTTCTAGTACAGTTGGATCCTTAGTTGAGTCTGTGCTTACTTTAAAACCTACTGGTGGCCGTAGTTCTGATAGGTCTGGTTCTATGTCTATTAAACTTCTAGAAGATTTTGCATTTGTTCTCAGATCTAAGTCTATCACTATTTCACCATCATAGTAAGAACCACTAAGAGTATATTGTTTATTTTCAATATATGCAGGTCTTTCACTAGGTCCAGATAGGATATCTCTCTTAATATTAACAATAGGATTATTAATAAGTCTATTGTTATTTTCTTTAAAACCGTCTCTATATTCTAGAAGATCACCTACCTTAGATTTACCTGTATGAATTGATGCAATATCATAATTCTTGAGATCTACTTTTATTTTTATCCTCCTTAGATCCTCAGTTACTTGAAAGTTTCTTACCTCTAACTTTCCACCGTCATCTGGAGTTAATATTACTGAAATCTTCTTCTCATAATATTCATTCAATTTCTCCTCTAGGGTCCAGTATTTTGCACTAAGGCATGGTAAGTTGTTAATATTATTGTCCAACAGAGATACCCAATATTGCCCATTAAATTTACACTTAGAATATTTTGAGTATGTATGTTTTGGATTATAAGTAGAATCTGGTATTACAACCCAACCTCTAACAGCATAAGGCTCTGGATAAAGTGGATCTATTTGTTCTAGTAGATAAGTAGTTCCACCACCAAGTAATCCTCCACCATGCGTATAAGTATTCATTAAGAGCCAAGATTTTCCTTCAAAGAACACTTCTGAACCTGATCTATAAGTTTTACTAGGGTCATATAAGATATTACTGTCCCTGTGCATCTTAAGCCATATCAATTCATTAGGGAAGGAATATTGCGTTTTATAATCCACTGGCTCTGAACCTCTGTTATTCTTAAGTGCATAGTAGTATATATTATTATGTCTTACTATACTACCCTTACTATAATCAACTTCACTTAACCACTCAGAATATGGAGGTCTATTATTTAATTTTCTAGTAAGTAGTGGATGTGATTTTACTCCCCCTGTACCTAATATAGTATCACTGTTTCTATCTACTACTATACTTGTTCCACTTATTTTTTCTACTAGGTTAACGGTTTTCTTAAGTTCATCATTCCTTAAGAGATATTCATTCTGATTTCTCTCTGGATTGATAGAGTTTGACCAAGCATTTTTTGTAAGATTTATATCAAATACAGAACCATCAGGACTAAGAATGAACCAAAGCAATTTCCTACTAGTCTTTTCATCGGTCTCACTTAGTGTAAATTCTGTCTTCCACTCACTACAAAACTTAGTAACAGAATAATCAAATACATATACCTTGTCATATCCACTAGGCATATCTATCATTACTAGTATCTGACTATTAATCTCAACAGTCCCAAAATAACTATACCCAGGTTTATCATTATCCTCACATACGGTTGGAAAGAAAGATTTACTGACTTTTTCTATACCTAATAATTCTGTACCTACTAGTTTTCTTGACTTATTTGACATTAGCTCTAGAGGGAATTTTCCATTATATTTATACTTAGTAGGTAAAAAATTTAAACCATACTCAGCAAAATCACTAATGCCTAACAAACTTGAACTACTGCCATGAATCTGAACAATATCTTCAAGTCTACCCTCTGAATCTTTGATGATAATTGTGCTGATATTTTTAAGGTCTTTTCTTTGCTCTACTCTCATAACTATATCTTAATCATTATCTACAACTGCTTCATAGTGCTGATAATATACTTCACCATGATTTAATTGCGTTGTTAGGTTACCTGTCATCTCTAAGTCTATGTCATCTATATAAATCTTAAGAGACTCAAAATACAATAAAGCTTCTAAAAAATCCTCTAAGGCAGAACAGAATATTTCCTTGTTAACACTTATCTTTGAAATCTCTATCTTAATTTCTCTAGCTGTATATGTTATTCTTGATCTACTAGAATCTATTAAGTTGTGATAAATAAGATGATCAAAAACTTTATATGTACCCTTCACACTATAAAATAAAGCACTTAGATAGTTTATTGTATCTTGTCTATCTACTAGGTCTTTTGGTAAGCATAAGTCAATAAATCTCTTAACAGGATCATTGCTTAAGCTCCATTGATAATCACTAAATGAGTCTTTACTACCTTCGTCTTGTTTACTCTGTTCAATTATCATCTTATAAAGCCGATTAATTAGCTCTATATCTCTAAGATGTTTTGGTATATAAATTTTCATAAGATCTTAATATTGACTAGGTGTATTAGATACTAAAGTAGATATTGAATAATTAACATCAAAATAAGAAGTCATCGCATTATAATCTAGGTTACTCACTTCTCTTCCTCTATTATCTAAGAATGTAATACTTAAGCTATTTATTTTCTTAACATTACTAAACTTACTAACAAGAGACCTAACCTCAGATATAACATCCTGATTAAATACTATATTGAACTTTCTCTCATATGTACTCTTCAAAATCTTACCTATCTCATTATTCAAGTCTTCATTACTGTTTCTATAAAGCTCTAGTGATATATTAAAATTCACTGTATATCTTGAACCTTTCTCTACATTAATATCCCTAGTTATTATATAGTATGCTCTCTTATTATCTATGAAATCCTGAATACTATTAATCTTATTACTCGGATCTTCACTTACTAGAGGTATTAGTTTACTCTCATTCTTAGGTATATAATAAATAGTAAGACTTGAATTAATGCTTCCTGTCGTTGAAAATACATAAGATGTTCCACCTGTCTTAATATAATCAGGAAAATCTTCTTCTAGTAATGTACCTATATCACTATTACTCCTTATTATACTACCTACATACCTATCACGAGCTGACTTATAATGGATAGTATTAAGATTATCTCTCTCTACTTCCTTCACAAAACAAACACCACTCCCAGAATCAGATTCAGTTAATAATTTTAGCCTGAGCCATTCACTATTAAAAGGTAATAATTCTGCACCCCTATAAGATAATCTCTTCAATTCTGACTTATTGTAATCATCTAGTACTGACCATTCAAAGAAAGTAGCTTTAATCCTAGTATTAGCAAGAGTACCGAGAACATCAGACCTATCTAGCTTTTCTTGATTACTGAAATAGTTTGCTGTATATATTCTAGAACCAAAACTAGGAAGAGTTAAGTCAAATACATACTCCATAGGTTTTAATATATGATCTGCAAAATTTCTAGTTACTCCTACTTGCTGATCATTAATGCTAACACTAACATCATTACTTAAGTTATCTATCGGACAGTCAATATAGTAAGTATTTCTGCTATCTATTGTCTTCTCTATTGTATGAGACTTAGGAGATAACATACAAATAATAATATAAGACTCATCAGCAATAGAAGGTTTAAATGTGATCCCTGAATAGATAAAACCACTATTTATCTGATCAGTCTCTAAGTCATCAAGTCCAGATAAGTTAGTAAAATCTACTATACTAGGACCTGAAATATTTATACTGCCTGCATTATTACTGCTATCAATAATATTACCTTGACTTAATAGATCACCTCTATTAATATCTGTCTTATAACCCATCAACTTATAATAGCCTAAGTAGTATACACTAAAGTTACTACTCTCCTGAATCAAGTCGAAGGGTTTAAGAGTTAGATATGTAGTCGGTTTAATCTTCATAATAACCCTAGGACATGAACCTCGAAAAACACTGTACATATTATCCATACAGTGCTGAATCTTAGAGTTAGGTAATGTACACTTCTCTAAGCTAGATTCTTGTAAGTACGTAATATCCTCAACTTCACTTACATAAGATGCATTAGCTAGTAATTGAACTAATACTTCTACACTCTCACCCGAATATCCTAAGTTCTGTGCTATCTTATTATACCTATTTATAAAATCTTGTAGGTTTTTCATATTTCTTGATTATATTTTTATATCTACTGTCTCGCTATATTCATTCATACTTACAATAATACGAGCACGAGATTCACTAAGTAATTCTAGACTATCTAATACAAGCCTAGATCCTAAGTTATGCTTACTGTTTATTCTATCAATTAGTATTTTTATTCTAGACTCTAAACTAATTAATAAGTCATCTTTATGTATGTCAGAGAGAATAAAATTAAAACCTATCACACTATTAGGTATATCACCGTCAAAGATAGATAGGTTAAGCTTGAAAAGGTCCAGTAAGTAAACCTCAAACTTCGTAGTACTTGATCCAGTACTTAATAAATATTTCTTCATAATTAAACAACATTAACTTTAGTACAGACCGATACACCAACTGATCCACTATGACTTGATGGAAAAGATGGAGGTACTATACTATTGAGCCATTGAAGAATATTATCACAAATACTCTCCCAGGCTAATTGTTGAGCTGACTTATTATAATCTCCCAGTATACTATAAAGAGACGGAATAATAAGACCTGGTATGTAAGCGGGAGTGGGAGAAGTGGGTATAACACCTGCACTACCTTTACTAACGAACATCCCACTGACTATATTAGACTCAAGTGATCGAGCCCATGTTTCTAATGTAGTTCCGAATGGGGGAGCTACTTTTCCTGTTATACTCATACTGTCCGTCAATACATCAGGACTACCATTGGGAAAAGATCCAGTATAAGAAACAAGAATTTTAGTATTATCAATTAAGTACTTTGTTATTGAATCAGCTAAAGATATATTAGCTAGGTTCGGAGTATTACTACTAAACGAATAACCTACTGTACCAATTGAACCGGATAAGCCAGAAATTAAATCACTGGCAAATGAACTTTTTGGCATAATGAATAAAATAAAAGAATACCTACATAAATCATTTTTATATAAATATTCTTGTGTTAATATCAATAATAAAGGATTAAAACCCTCTGGACTGTAATTTCTACTTCTTGCTTAGTATTTTGAAACCATTGACTCTTTTACTATCTACTGTCATTGTGCAAGATTTTATATCGAAATAATCCTCTAAATCACTTGCTTTTGGATTTGCTTTATAACCAAGTTCCTTGTAGATTTCACCTAATTTTTCTTTTATAGAGGATTTAGTATAGGACTCACCAATATTGAAATCTGATAAAATCCGTTCCTTTAGGCTATTTTTACCAAAGGTTAGTAAGTTTAGTCTCTTATCGATAACAGATGGGACATACCCTAGAGCTTTTATTTGTTTTAGGCCTAGTACTTCTATGTAATCTTTGAATCTTCTTTCTGATATAACTTCTAATATGCCAGATATATCATTTCCGTCTAATCCATAATTTACTAGGTATTTCAACTTACTACGCCTATCACTTAATGCATCATAGACAGAAAAGAACTCTAAGTATTCATCCTTGCTCTTAAACTCAGTTACTTTTCCTAGTTCATTGAAAACACTAAATCTATCTGCGTAATCACACTGCTGAATTTCAAAAGCTCTTAATTCAGATATACGAACAAGTTTATTGAAAACTGGGTAAAGTTTACCACTAATAGGATCTATATTGACAGCTACATAGTTATCTTTGTAGTTATATGACTTAGCATATTTCTGAAAAACTTCTGATAAATTTAATCTTTCACGCTCCTCATTTTTATCATGTGCTAATAATAAACTCTCAGACTTCTCATCTTTTACCTCTATTCTCTTATCAAACATCTCTTTATTAGTCCTGTTCTTCTCGAGGGTTGACCTAAAGAATAAAGTAGCTTCATCCTTCCAAGGATTTTCACTTAACCTCTGTCGTCCCATGATTTGTGGTAAGTCAAGGGTAATGTCAACAGCTAGTGTATCTATATTTGCATCACTAATAATCACTGTTTGAGCGTTATCAGAATAAAAGTCTGCACCTAAGTAAACAGTTCTGGTGCAAAAGGTAAACATTTTACGCTCTTCATCTCTTAATGGGACCCTACCGATACTGAATTTCCTACCAAGTTTTTTGATTCTCTTTGCATTTTCAGGAGTATTGGCAACTAATATATTTACCTGTTCGGGTTTCAGCTTAGCTCTTTTGACAATACTTGTGATATTCTTAACTGAATTAACATAGAATACCACTTCCTTTGACTCTACCTTCTTAGGACTCCCATCTTTGTCTATAATAAATCTAAAGTCAAACTTTCCATCTAAGTACTTTTTAATAATGGGCCCTGCTTCGGTAAATATACTCTTTAGTGTTTTTACGATTAGTTTAGGTCTTGTTAATCTGTCGGGATCTAAGCTACCCCAGTCTAACTCATAATATGGTAGATCTTTAAACTCATCAATCATGTCGAGGTACTTCTCTATCATAGGGGTTGCACTTACGTAACATACCTTCTGTAGATCTTGTACTTGACTTACAAAACCAATTTCTGTGTCGGATTTAAATTTGGAATCTGTGAATATACTCTGAAACTCATCTATGATTATTCGAAATTTGTCAATATTATCGTTATGCTTCACAATATCCTTCACAATCCTAAATGAATCATAAGTTACTAGTATCTTAGCTGGCTTGTTATGATACCTACAGTCCTTTATGTAAGTGGATATTTCAAAAGTAAGCCTCTTAAATAAACTGTTTAATTCATCATCATCTGGTAAAACTTCCTCGTCTGAATAATTTCTATGATATCTAGGTTCTTTCGTTAAATCTTTGTCCATTCCTGGATCTTTTTCAAACTCATTTACTACAAGATAAACATCATCTTTATGTTGATCAAATTTGTTCTGTAAGAGAATCTTTCGAGGACTACATAGTATTACGTCCTCTTCATTCGTAATACAATACTCCGTAAATCCACACCCTGGTATTTGTTTGTTAATTATATGTGGAATGTTTGGAATCTTAAACTCACTCCATTGTGACATGTACCTGATTCCAGAAGGTACGTCTAATTTGCTTTTCTTCATTTTGCTTATTTAATTTAAAAGTTTATAAATCCGAGCAGTCTCTGACGAGCCTAGCTCATGCACTCGTCATACCTCCTCGTTGCATT
>ERZ772974.15-NODE-15-length-144430-cov-4.653527_pt1 | contig 144430 bp, 145 predicted proteins | sample MGYA00580671_ERZ772974 | MGnify/ENA primary metagenome ERZ772974 (study PRJEB29015, sample SAMEA2738065) | human oral metagenome | biome: human oral; feature: human-associated habitat; material: saliva | place: China | collected 2218 ... | reverse complement strand
TAAATTTTGATTTTCAAGCTACAAGCAGAATGTAATTCAAGTTTTTTATCCTTGTTTTAACAAAAAATATAAAGTTTGCAAACTTTTAAACTTTCATTCTATCGCAAGAATTGACTACTGATTTTAGGTCTTGCATAGCCTACCACTAAAATAAGAGCTAAAATTACTCGTTCATGGAAATTTAAAATTTGATAGACTTTTTAGCCGCATGCAGCGCTTTAGCGCCATTGCATGCACCTTGAACGTGCGAGGGGTTTAGGGGAATTAAAGGGGGATAAGGGGACGGCCTCGTAACTTGAGTCCCCCTTGTCTCCCTTTTGAATAAAAGTATCACAAATGGAATTTTATATTTTTTCAAATTTTAAAATTTGCTAGAAATTTCCGCAACATATTGTTTAAATTATTAACTGCTTATATGCGTTATATGGCTTTTGTTTATATTTTAGGATAGTCAAAATTTATAAATTTTTCTAGCCCTAAGTGAGATATAGGGCTAGAGAGAGGATTATTTTTTAGCTACAAGAGCGTTTTTTAGCACATCATCGATCGTATCAACGGCGATGATCTTCATGTCAGCTTTTACTTCGGCTGGGATATCGACAAGGTCGCGGTCATAGTTTTTACGAGGTATCAGAGCTGTTTTGATACCAGCTTTGTGAGCGGCGATGAGCTTCTCTTTTAGCCCGCCGATAGGTAAAACTCTGCCAGTTAGCGTGATCTCGCCAGTCATTGCGATGTCGTGTTTGACTTTTGTGTCAGTTAGTATCGATGCGATCGCTGTCGCCATCGTGATACCAGCGCTTGGACCGTCTTTTGGCACCGCGCCCTCTGGCACGTGTAAGTGAAGGTCGTAGCGTCTATAAACATCGCTGGCTTCAAGCTTGTGCTTGTCATCATCAAATTTTGGCACGATAGCCATTGGTACTTTTAGCTTTTTGTTGTCTATCAGCACTTTTACCACGCTAAATGCTATCTGAGCGCTCTCTTTCATCACGTCGCCTAGCTGACCGGTGATCTGCATATTGCCTTTGCCTTGGATCCTGATAGCCTCGATCCTTAGCACGTCGCCACCGACACTAGTCCACGCGAGACCATTTACCAAGCCGATCTGGTCTTTCTTGTCCGCTGGCTCGATCTCATAGACCTTTTTCTCTAAAAACTCTTTTAAATTTTTAGCCGTGACGCTGATCTTGCCTTCATTCTTTTTGGTGAGGATATTTTTGGCGACTTTTCTTAGTATATCAGCGATCCTGCGGCGTAAATTTCGCACACCACTCTCTCTTGTATAGTCGCTAATTATTAGCTCAAGTGCCTCTTTGCTTATGCTCACATCGCTTGGTTTTAGGCCGTGCTTTTTAAGCTCTTGGGGCAAGAGATATTTTTTAGCTATCTCAAATTTCTCTTGTGGAGTGTATGAACTAAGCTCGATAAACTCCATCCTGTCGCGAAGTGCAGCTGGTATCATACTCACGTCATTTGCTGTGGCGATGAAGATGATCTTGCTAAGATCGATATTGAAATTTAGATAGTAGTCTCTAAATTTATTATTTTGCTCTGGGTCTAAAATTTCAAGCAAAACAGCGGTCGGATCGCCTCTGTAGCTTCTGCCAACCTTGTCGATCTCGTCTAAAACAACCACCGGGTTCATCTGCTTGGCTTCTATGAGCCCTTGCACGATGCGACCTGGCATAGCGCCTATGTAGGTGCGGCGGTGGCCTCTTAGTTCGTTTACATCCTCAAGTCCGCCAAGTGCGATCCTGACCAGCTCACGCTTTAGCGCCTTTGCGATCGAGTTTGCAAGGCTTGTTTTACCCACACCCGGAGGGCCTGCAAAGCATAAAATGGCGCCGTTATTTACCTTTTCGCCAACGCCTCTAAGCTCCAAAAGCTCACGCAATGCAAAATACTCCTCTATGCGCTCTTTTGGCTTCTCTAAGCTGTAATGGTCGGCATTTAGGTGCTTGCTCACTTCGGTGATAGATGACTTTTTCTTAGCTACATTTTCAAATGGAATTTCAAGTACCCAGTCGAGGTAGCTTTGCAAGGTATTTGCGTCGGCTGAGTCTGGGTGCATGCGAGAGAGCTTATCTATTTGTTTTTTGATCTCTTTATAGGCATCCTCAGCCATAAATTTCTTCTTCGCATCAAGCTTTTTGCGGTACTCCTCAAGCTCCTCTTCACGGCTCGTATCCGCTCCAAGCTCAGCTTGAATTTGCTTTAGCTGCTCTTTTAAAAAGTACTCTTTGTTTGTCTTGTCGATCTTTGAATGAACCTTATTTTTGATCTCTTTTTGAAGCTTGTTTGCCTCGATCTCTTCGATGACGTAGTCGATGAGCTTTAGTAGACGCTGCTCTAAATTTTCTTCGACAAAAAAGCTATACGCGATCTGTTTTTTTAGGCGAAGTGCGCTTGAAACTAGGTCGCAAACTCTGATCGCCTCAGCGCTCTCTTCGATCGTTTTTAAAAGATCAGGTGGAAAAAAGTGGCTAAACTGCGAAAGCTCTCTTACTTTTTCTCTTAAAACTACGATGAGAGCATCAGTTTTGACCTGCGATGGGCGCTTTACGTGGAGCATATCAACGATACCACGGAGTGGGTTTATGCCTGATTGTTTTAAAATTTTACCTTTGTCGATACCCTGAAATAGCACTTTTACGCGTCCATCAGGTAGCGGCACACGGCGCATTATCGTGCCGATAACGCCTGCGTCATAGATGCCGTCAAAGTCTCTAGCGCCGTCTTGCTGGGGCTTTGTAGGCACGACAAGGATCGGTGTTTCTCCTTGTATGGCAAGCTCAAGCGCTTTTAAATTTTCTTCGTCGCTTAAAAAAAGCGGCGTTATCATAAATGGATATAAAAATAGCTCGTCCTCAACTATGATAGGGATCTCAGTTGGGAAGCCTTTGTTTTCGTTTATTTGCAAAATTTCTCCTATTCAAACAGTTTTCTATACCATGCCACGTCAGGTTTGATAAGGTCTGAGTTTCTAAACGGTGACTCTTCTAACTTTTGCTCGTAAATTTTAGCCGAAACGTCACGGCCAGTTCTCTTGTAAAGATCTGCTATTTGCATATCTAAGAAGTAAAGAGCAAGTTTAAATTTGATAAGCATGGTCTCGATAAGCGGCTTATACTCGGTATTTGGATACATATAAAGAAATTTCTCGATCTCAGTTACGCTATCTTCCATTAGCTTTTGGTTGCGGTTTGGCTGGGTAAATGAGTCAAAATTTGCTTTTATCTTTAGATACTGGGCAAATTCTGTTTTTGGACCGTTATCGCCGTATCTTTTGATGTATTCATCAAGATAGTGATTTGCCATTAAATACTCTTCGTCATTTGCGTGAGCTTGGGCAAGGATGAGTAAAATTTGCTCCAAAAGTGGGCTTGCAACGTGCTCGCTAGCCATTGAAACGTAGTGTTTATCAGCTGACTCCAAGTCGCCATCTTTGATATCAGCGATAACTTGAGCATACCACTCGTCTGGAGTTAGATTGTAAAGTTCAGTGTATTTTTCAGCACAACCACTAAAAAGCCCTAAAAGAGCTACGACTACTAGAAATTTAGAAAATCTTTTCATGCTTTTCCTTAAAAATTTTAAATTCGCTTATTTTACATTTTTTGGCATTATTTTTGTATAAATTTTTTAAAACTATGCTAAAATAAGGTAATTTTACAAAACAGGAGTTAGTATGATTTTTAGTGTTAAAAGCCCTATTTTAGGCTTTGAGCATATCAAGACGATGGAACTGATTGAGCTCGATAAATTTTTTGTTAAGTTAGCAAGTAAAGATGACGAAACATCTTTTACAATGATAAATCCTTTCGCGTTAAGAAGTTATGAATTTGACATCCCAAGCTACTATGAAGAGCTTATGGACATTAAAGAGAGCTCACAACTTAGAATTTACAACATCATCGTAGTTGCCCTTCCACTTGAGAAATCAACCGTGAATTTCGTGGCTCCTATCGTTTGCAATATGGACAATATGACTTTATCTCAAGTAGTGCTTGACGTTACAAAGTATCCACAATACGGACAAGCTGAAATGATAGAAAATTTTATACAGAAAGCAATAAGCAAGGACATTTAGAAATTTTGAATCTAATTACATTGAAGTTATTGTAATTTGAAATTTTTTTGTTTTATTTTTTTATCTTGTATTTATATCTTTGGTGATGAAGTATATCCAATAGATTATTTATTTATACCACATAGTGATGTATGCTCTTTTGCTGATGTTTGTAATGCTGGTTATGAATGCTCGATAGACAAAGATGGTTATAAGCATTGCATAAAAAAGGATACTTCTACTACTGAATCTATGTATTATGTTGCTAATGACGATTATGGCAATCCAGTAAGAGCACGTATATATAGATATAATGATGATAGTGAAAGTATTGTACTGAAAAAGAGAGAAGAAGCTAGTTTTAAAAGAATTATAGGCGATATGGATGTCATTGGGGCTAGTGTAATTATACCAAAGATAGATGGTTATAATTTTTTGCCTCAAAAAAACATAGGTGGCAAAAATAAGTTCTCGCAAACTTCTCAAATTGTAGAGAAAAGATTTGTTAATGAAGAACCTAGTTTGGGAACAACTAAATTCCCAAACTCATCTAGTGCAAAATTTAAATTTGAAGAAAAAAGTCAATATGAAAAGGAACACATAGATGGGAGCAAAATAAAATATGCGAGATTATATTGGGGAGGTAGCTTATATAAAGAATGGAATATAAAAACAAACCATGCTGCAACTATCTTTGAAGACACATATGGTTATTCAAGAGTAAATTTTAAGACCCCAAAAGGAACATTTGTAGTACAAACAAATAAAGATGATGTCAAATGGATTGGGTCTTTTTCTCAAGGTGATCCAACTATAATGACGCATGATAGCTGGACAAAAGATGTAAGTCCTAATATAAGTGGAAGAGGCGGATATTACTATATTTATCAAGCAAGTGCCGACGTAACAAAAGAGGTGAGGGATAGCCTTGGTACTTCAAGCCAAAATAGAACATTTAGTGTTGGTAATATAGCAGCTAGTATTATAAAGTTAGAAAAAGAAACAAATAAATCCATAACATTTCCTGTTTTTACTACACCTATTGAAATGGTAACTAAAAAATTTAACTCACCTTATGGAGCTATACTTTACGGAGATGGCAAATGGAATTCGTCTTTTAGTGCTTCTCAGTTTGGTGGTTGGAGTTTAGTTATAGTTTATGATATGGGTGAAGATGGTGAAGTAAAAGGAGTCGAGCCAAGAGCAGTAAATATATATGATGGTATGGCAAATATCTATCCTGGCGGTATTGGAGTTAGCCAAGTAAATTTAAAATTTGATGGTTTTTACACTCCACCAAGCGGAGATATTAGATCAACCTTGGCTCTTTTTAGCTTTGGAGGTAGACAAGAAGTGAAAGGTGATGATATAGCAATAAAGCAGGATGGTACTTTTAAAAGTGTTTGGTCTCCGCTAAATTTACAAAACACAAAAGATAATCAGTTTAACTCTTCTATTGCCAGATTTAATAATCCAGCAGATAGTAGCAAAATTTATAATGGACAGATGGATCTTGATTTATTTGACATTTCAGACAATATGTCGCATAGACAAAAAGATGTAGAGGTGCGGTTTCAAGTTACCAGTGAACGTGATCAGGATGGTAACTTCCAGGGAGAGAGACAAAATATTGGTATGGTTGCCTTTTCTACCTTGCTCTATAATCCTAAAGTGTGCTACACAGAAAAGTTTGAGGTTAGTAGAGATAAAGGTGCTAGCTGGATACCTGTAAAGTTAAAGGGCAGTTCTGGAGAAGCAACTATCGTAAAAAAAGGCTCCTTGGTAAGGACTACCGTAACAGTTGAAAATGGAGGTAGCGAGGATGCTTATGGCTCTATCTTAAGAGTAAATTTAAAACCTGAATTTATGAGCTATAAGGATACTTCTACTAATTTAAGAACTAGTAAGGTGATAATATCTGATGCGAGATCAAATTCAGAAAACTGGACCACGCTTACTAGCGATACTAATGAAAATCTAAACAGAATTGATAGTCATACTTTAGAATATAAAATAGGAAAAAACGCAAGCCATGCAGTAGGCGGAGAGCTAACGCATGGTCGTCAAAACTATGCAAGAGTTCAGTATATAGGTGAGATAGAAAAAGAGTACAAAAAAACAAGGTATGAGGCTAAATTTCAAAATAGTAATGCAGGCTTGAAGTTTGATGATAGGATAAGCGAATGTACTCCAACATCGCCTAATCTAAAGATCGTAGAGGAAGAAGAAAATGACTTCTATCCACGAAGTAAAAAAGATGATAATTCAAATGGGGACTATAAAAACAGGCTTTTTACAAAGATAGCAAAAAAACCTTTTAGTATATACATCACAAACTATAGTGAGATAGATGGAAAGGCAAAAGCACCCGACTCGCCTACTGATGTAGATCTTAAACTTGTAGAGAACTGCAGTAGTGAAAATTCTGTATTAGGACATCCTATAACACTTCATTTTGCAAGTAAAGACACTGAAGAAGTAAAAGTAACCGTGCCAAGACCTTATAGAAAACTTCATGTTAAGCTAAAGTATCATAGCAAACCAAAAAATCAAGATGTGGTAAAGTGTGAAGCTTTTGATGCATTTGCTGTAAGACCAGCCATGTTTCAGCTATATGATAAGTCAGGCAGTGGTGGTCTATATAATGGTAGTAGAGTACTTGTGGGAGGTAAAGACTATAAGGACATAACTTTAGCTGCTTATAATATAGATAAGACAACTCTTGCAAATGGATATACAAATACCTTAATCGCAGGTAGCTCCGTAACAGGTGTAAATCGTTATACAGAAAACAATGTATCAATCTTACCTGTGGATAAGGCAGGATGCATAATCACCGAAGATACAAAAAAGAGACTAAGTGAAGACAATAAACTAAAAATAGCCTTTGACAATCCAGCAAAAGCAGTAGGTACTATAACTAATTTAAAAACAAATAAAGAGGGATTTTCTTTCTCTGATATCGGAAATGCTAAATTTTATGTGGTGGATAAAAGCTATACAAGTATAGATAAAAAAACTCCACCACAAGATAGTGACTGTGTACTTGATAAGAGTGATAATGATGAAAACACCGAAGGCAAGGTCGGTTGCGATATAGAATTTGGTGAGAAAAAATTTGGTTTTGAGCCAAATGATCTTGAAGTAAGCGAGTTTAAAATTTTGCCAAGAGGCATTAGCTACATCGCAAATGAAAACAATGCAAGCTTTACTCCTATCTTGAGCTTTAAAGTAAAAGCTAGACTTTTTGATGATAATCCTGCACTTTTATATAAAGACGGTTGTTACTCAAACAATACACGCTTTAAGATAAAAGTAGGAGAAATGATAAATGGCTATACTGATAACAATGGTACCTTACTAAAAAACGATACAGATGGGCTAGCTAAGCTAAATAGTGAAATTTTGTTTTTTGGCAATCTTGATGCTAGTAAAGTCGAAAAAGTACATCCAGCTTCTTTACACGAAGGGCTCTTTGAAGTCAAAAAAGAAGCGTTTAAAGGCGGATATGCTGATGTAAATTTAAAATTTAATTTCAAACGTGAAAAGAATATAGCTAAAAATCCTTTTGAGGTAACAAGTGATACTTTCACGTTTGAAAGTTTAGTTGATACAAATAAAACAAAAAACAATGGCAACTACAAAAAGCCAACCACAAAAACATCGGCAAAATTTTACTACGCTAGGACATACGCGCCTTACTATGAGGGGCCAAACACTGGCTTTAAGGTAAAAATTTACTACGGAGTGTATTGCAATGGTTGCGACGAGAGTAAATTTATGTTGCAAAAACCAGGATCAAGCGCTCGCTGGGAGGAGTTTGCAGGTACGCACTCATGGTATGTAAATCCTCTGCACGATGCTAGTTATGGCAATGTAGATAGTTACGACTTTTCAAATCACACTACACGAGATATAGCCAAAGAGACAGCACTTAGTGACGGCGTCAGCTACATTTATGTAAAAAATGACCGAGCAGTTACAGATATAGCTAAGATGCATACGAAAAACTGGCTCATATATAATGAATTTGACAAAGATGCAGCGACAAATGATTTTACAGTGAGATTTCTCGTGCCAAATGGTGACTGGGCTGGCAAGACCCTAAAAAGTGGCTCTGGCAAAGGTGACGTAGGAAATGTCATAGGCGGCGAAAACAACTTTAACGATCTAAGCGATAAGACAAATAGGAGAATTTCTTGGTAAAAAGAGGCTTTTCTCTTATAGAGCTTATCCTCTCGATAGTCGTTGTGGCGATTATCAGTACGTCGATACCGCTTGTACTAAAGACCACATCTGAGCTAAATCAAAAGGCAGTTACGCAAGAGAGCTTGATGAATGCCAAGACCTACATGGGGCTTATCTTAAAAGCTCCCTTTAGCGACAAGGTCATCAAGGTCTCGACAAATATCGCCGGCAGTAGCGCTGAGACGGCTTACTTTTTTCCTATCATATTAAAGCCAGGTGATAAAAGAAACGAATTTTATAAGATAAATAAAATAACAGGCGACGGACATAGAGTTTTTGCCTATACAAACTCATCAGATCTAGCGCTTGATACGGCAGTGAGATCTGTGGATTATTACAAAACAAAAAATAAAAATTTAAACACGGCAAATCAAAACAGAGACTATATAGTTGGCTCAGACTATGAGGTAAGTGTTAGCGAGGATAAGGGCTGGTTTAAGCCAAATTTAGCGCTAGATAATAGCGACGTAAAAGAGATAGTAGTAACTGCAACTTCATACAAAAATGACACAAAACAAGAGACGACATCGGTGTTAAGAGCTTACGCTTTTAACCTAGGTGAGGGCGGCTCGCTAAATACGAAAGCCTGGAAATGAAAAAAGCCTTTACGCTTCTTGAGCTTGTAGTCGTCATCGTCGTGCTTGGTATCATCGCTATGATGAGCTTTAACGCCATAATAAACATCTACTCAAACTACTTTCAAACAAGGACAGTAAATGAGCTCGAGACGCAAACGGAGATCACACTGGAGCAAATTTCAAAGAGACTAGAGCACCGCATAAAGCCAAGCGTGATCGCTAGAAAAACTGATGGAGAGTTTTTGGCGCTAAATGATAATAGGGTAAATTTAGACGCTAATTATGAAATTTTAGAATTTATCCCTTATGCGTATGAAATTTTTAATGACGTTATATCTCTTGATGCTAATGACAATGTCATAGAGCAGGACGGAAAAGAAGGCAGATATAGTGGCTATGCGGATCTTGCTAAGAGCTCACCAGCAACTGGTCTGATAAGTCCTGGAAGTAATTTCACTACTGGAGTGGTCGAGACCATAAAAGATCTAACTTGCAAAGACGACACAAGAAATAGTAAATGCGTGGATTTTGAAAATAAAGATGGCGGTGTTGTAGCGATATTTTCTGATGTTTATTATGATGTGCAAAACTCTTTTGGGTATAAAGGTATTTCAAATTTAGACATAGCAAAAGTTGGTGTAAAAGGCGGTCAAAGTGGTTTAAACGGCGATACGCTAGAAATTTCTGGTTTTGCAAACAAACAAATTTCAGAGCAGTATCATCTAGCCTACACAGCAAATGCCATAGTACCAGAGCAAAGCGCTGATCCAAAAGATGCAGCAAATGGCGTCTTTGATCTAAATTTATACTACGACTATCGTCCATGGATGGGAGAAAAATATAAACCAAATGGCGAAAAGGCAACCCTTGCCAAAAACGTTACGAGGTTTGTCTTTACTGAAAAAAATGGCGTCATCGTGCTAAAACTTTGCATGAGGGCAAAAAACTCAGAGATAACCATCTGTAAGTCAAAGGCGGTTTATTGATGAGGCGAGGATTTACACTCATTGCAGCGATATTTTTTGTGGTGATCGCAAGCTCTATTTGTATGCTGGCTCTTTCGATCGCTAGTACTTCAGTTAAGCAAAATAGTGAAATTTATCTAAGAGAGCAAAGCGAGCTAGTAGCCCGTGCAGCGACTGAATACGCCATGCTAGCTATCATAAGCAATGACTTTTATAAAACTGGAGCAGTTTGCCTTGGCGACGAGCACAATCCGATAGCTGGCGAATTTGGCGATCTTTTTACCTTTAAAGTATTTGTAAAATACTTTGGCGATATGGGCATTTGTTCTGGTGACGCAGTGGCTGCTACTGGAACAAATCAAGGCACGATAATGCTCGATGTCTTTGTCAGCTCAAAGCCAGGAAAAGCCTCAAATCCTATAAATTTTCACAAACGAACTCTTCAGAAACTTTAAAATTTTATAAAGATTTTACTTTAATTTGCTTTTAGTTTCGTCGTGTTATAATGATCTTACTTTCTATAAAGGAGATTGCGATGAACATAAGCATTGTAGGAAAACAATTTGAGCTAACAGAGCCCATCAAAAACTACATCCAAGACGCTTTTGACACCCTTGGCAAGTACAACCTTGACATCATCTCAGCAAGATGCATAGTAGGAGCAGACGAAAAGCAAGGTAAAAAGGGCTTTAATGCAGAATTTTCTCTAAATATGGCACATAAAGACACGATAGTCGTTCGCCAAAAAGATAAAGATCTCTATGCGGCGATTGATCTTGCTATCGAAAAGGCTTCAAAAGTTTTAAGAAGAGAGCACGATAAGAAATTTACCGTAAAAGGCAAGGCTGATGATAAAGAATTTCGCTCTAGAATAGGCGAAGAAAAGATCGAAGGTGTCGAAGAGATCGTGCCTATGGAGCTTGAAATTTACAAACCACTTGAGGTAGAAGAAGCGCTTGATAAACTAAAATCAAGCGATAAACAATTTTACGTATTTAACGATGTCGATGCCAAAATGCGCGTCATCTACAAAAGAACAGACGGAACTTTTGGTCTTTACTAAAACCAGGGGCAGCTTTGCCCCTAAATTTATTATCCACTTTTAACTCTTGTTTTAAATTTCAAATTTTATTTTGTGTTCTCTAGTGTTCTGTGTCGTTTGGTAGTATTTTTATGGGCAAAATAGCTCTAAATTTAACCATTAAACAAATATAAAACTGAATAGCTAAATTTAAAGCCTTCGTGGAATATTTTGTTATTGTAAAAATGGTGCATAAATTTAAGAATTTATCGAGTGAAATTTATAAAAGACTTTCAAAAAAACTTGATTAAATTTAGGATATAAATTTAAAAAATTTTGGACAACATTTAAATAAATTTCTGCCTACTTTGGTAGTTTTAAAATGGCTTATAAATTTAAGAATTTGATGAGTAAATTTTTATAAAAGATTGGAAATAGTAAAGACTAAGAGGTAAATTTAAAAGATTTTAGCCCAAAATAGGGCTAAAATTTATGGATTATAGACCTTCAAAAGGGTTCGAAACTACGTCTTTACGATCAACTATGTAAGGTATGATAGCTGCGTGGCGAGCTCTCTTGATCGCTTTTTCTACCATCTCTTGGTATCTTTTTGATGTGCCAGTTAGGCGTCTTGGCATGATTTTAAATCTCTCTGACAAGCAATACTTCAAAAGTGAAGTGTCTTTGTAGTCTATAAAATCAATCTTTGCTTCTGTAAATTTGCAATATTTGCGTGAATATTTTCTTTTTTCTGCCATTTTTTATCCTTTAAAATTAAAACGGTATTTCTTCGTTGTTGAAGCTATCAGCATCAACGTCTATATCAGGAACTTCTGAATAACTCTCTTGCTTTCTTTGCGGTGCAGCTTGTGGTCTAGTTTCTTGTTGGCGGTTATATTGGTTATTTTGATATCCGCCTTGCTGTCCGTAGCCACCGCTATTTTGGCTATTCATAGAGTATCCGCCTTGTTGCGTTTGGTTATTTGAGCCAAGCATTTCCATGCTCTCAACGGCGATAGAGTGTTTTGAACGATTTTGTCCGTTATTGTCGGTCCACTGATCAAATTTGAGTCTTCCTTCGATAAGCAGCTTTGATCCCTTGTTGAGATATTGGTTTGCTATCTCTGCACTCTTGCCAAAAAATGATATATCAATAAAGCAAGTCTCATCTCTTCTTTCCCCATTTGAGGTGATTTTGCGTGTCACAGCTATACTAGAATTTCCTATGGCAACGCCGCTAGTAGTATATCTAAGCTCTATATCTCTGGTTAAATTTCCAACTAATACTACTTTATTGAACATTTTTTATCCTTGATTATTCTTCTGTAAATGTTTGCTCGTCTACTTTTTCAGCTCTTGGTTCGCGCGGTGCTCTTGGCTCGCGAGGTTCTTTTTTTATAGTTTGCTTGATACCTTTGCAAAGTCTTTCCCAAGCTGCGATTTCGCGTTTGTTTTCATATTTAACGCTTAAAAATCTTATGATATCTTCTGTAATTCTTACATTTCTTGTAAGCTCTGCAAGAAGTGCTGGTGGAGCTTTGTAGTAGATAACAAAATATGTTCCACGCTCATATTTTTTGATGGTATAAGCTAGCTTTCTAGTGCCCATCTCAACGACAGTAGCGATCTCGCCGCCGTTTTTTGTTATGACTTCTTTTACGAAATCAACCTTAGCTTTAACTTCCTCTTCCGTCAATGTCGGCTTAAGAATAAATAAAAGCTCGTAATGTTTCATTTTTTCTCCTTATGGATATTTAGCTCACTTTGTGAGCAAGGATTTTGCATTAAGCAAGGGTGGATTTTAGCTTAAATTTACTTAATATTTGCTGTTGATATGAGGTGCTGCAGATTTAAAATGGTTGATAAGACGAAAATTTCTTTATCCATTTTTGTATTTGTTTTTAGCTCTAGCTCGGCTAAATTTAGCGTTTTAAAGATCTCTAAATAGGCATTTAAACTTAGCTTTAAGCTATTTGCTTTTAGTAAATTTGCCACATTTACAGGCGGCTGATAGCCGATTGCTTCGTCTAAATTTAAGCGGCCATTTATCTTGATGTAAGAGTAAATTTTAAACAGCCTAAAAAATGCTTTATAAAGTGAGTTTAGAAGTAAAATTTCATTAAAATTTGGATCTTCCAAGTAGGTAAAAAAGTCGTTTTTTATATCTTTTAGAGCCATAAATTTATTGAAAAAATCATCAAAATTTATCCCGCCAAGTCCAAAAACCAGCCTTTTGACATCGTCTTGTTCGATGTGAGCGTTTAGGCTCTTTAGCTTTGTAAGCTCACTTGCTGCAAGGTATAAATTTTCATTATGTGTAAAATAAAGCTCATAAAGTGCGTTTTTGGTTATATTTAGGCCTATTTTAGCTGAGCTTTTAGCTAGTAAATTTATAGCTTCATCTGGGTTTGAGGGCTTAAAAAATCTAGCAAAATTTGCCCCAAATGCCTTTTGTGTATCAAAAACTAGCTTCATATCGGCTTCATAAAGCTCAAATAAAAAGTAGTTGTCCTGGCTTTTTGAACAAAGCGAGATGAGCTCTTTTAGCTCTTTTGCTGGGATCTTTTTGTCGCTTTTTACATAGAGGATATTTTTGCCGCCAAAAAGCGATTGCTCACTTAGGTGAGAGCTTGCTTTAGCGTAGTTGTACTCGTCAAAATAAAGGCTTAATAAATTTGCATCTTCGCTTGAGTAAAAGCTTAAAATTTCCTTGCCAAAAAGCTCGATCTGAAACTCATCTGCACCAAAAAGCAAGAAGTAATTGCTTAAATTTGCATTTGCTAAATTTAGCTCTAAATCCTTTCTATACATCGATCTTTCTTACCACTTTTGCAAAAATTTTAGCACTCGCGATATCAGCCTCTGTGATCTTTACAACAAGCTTTTGAAGTAAATTTGCGCTGTATCCAGTGATGAAAATCCTAGCTCCAACAAAGTAATCATCAAGCTTGGCAACCAAGACATTTTGGTTTTCGCTCACGTAGCAACGCACCTCTTTGCCGATGTTTGCAGCTGCCCAGCGCGCAAATTTCCTATCCATAAAGTCGTAGGCCACCTTGTCCGCCTCTCGTTCAAGCTCGCTTAAGGTTGCACATGTGCTTTGGATGTTTAAAAGTAAGAAATTGTAAAGCTTTTCATCTTTTGAAATTTTAGCCTTTAAAAGTCTGTGTAAAATAAGGTCAGAATAGCGTCTAATAGGGCTTGTAAAGTGCGTATATCTATCAAATCCAAGCCCAAAGTGGCCTAAATTTTCACTTGAGTATTCAGCCTTTTTTTGAGACTTGATGATGAGCTTATCTATCTCTTCGCGGTTGCCCATTTCATCGGCCTTTGTTTGGATCTTTCTTATTAAATTTGCAAGGTCGCTCTCGTAGGTAAAGTCAAGTCCTAAAAGCTGCAAGTCCTCAAGCAAGGTATCTATCTTTTTAAAATCAGGCGAAGCGTGGTTTCTAAAAACGCCCTTTGTGATGAGCTTTGCTGCGGCTTTGTTTGCTAAAAGCATGCAGTCCTCAACTAGTCTATGTGAGTCGGAGTCGCTTTCAAACCTAGTTTGCAAAATTTGACCCTCTTCATCAAGGCTCATTCTAAGCTCTTTTGTCCTGAAGTCAAACGCGTGCAAAAGCCTTTTTTTGCGAAGCTTTGTGGTGAGTTTAAAAAGTGGCTTGATCCATGAAATTTTACACTCTCGTTTGCCTTCTAAAATTTCATCGATCTCATCGTAGTTAAAACGCCTTTTTGAAAGGATGATCGCCTCAAAAAGCTCCTCTTTTTTTACCTCGCTGTTTGCATCAAGTGAAATTTTAAAACAAAATGCAAGGCGCGGCACGTCTGGCTTTAGCGAGCAGATATTTTCACTAAGTGCGCGCGGTAACATCGGCACTGAGATGTGCGGAAAATAGATAGAAAATCCTCTTTTTTTAGCCTCGCTATCAATGGCACTATATGCGGTCACATACTCGCTTACATCGGCGATTGCGACGTAAATTTCGCGCTTTTTTTCATCAAAATATATGGCATCGTCAAAGTCTTTGGCATCGACTGGATCGATCGTGCAAAAATCTAAATTTCTTAGATCAACCCTGTTTGGATACATGCTAGCATCGACTTCATCGCCAAATGCCTTTGCTTCAAGCTCGCAAGCCCCGCTAAATTTATCATTTTTATTATAAATAGCAAGCGAAATTTTCTCATCGCTTAGCGGATCTTCTAAATTTCCTAAAACCTCGACTATTTCGTTATTTAGGTTATTTATCTTTAATAGCGTCCCAAGCGGGAGCATCTTTAGGCTTTTTTGTGTCGCTTTTAAGGTTGTGCTTAGTCCAGTCTTTAAATTTACCCCTAAAATGGCCGCCCCAAAGCGTTTTGTATAGACCACGCTTGTCTCATTTGCAAGCTTTAGGCTCATCACTATCTTAGCGCTTTGGCGTTTTTTCTTAAGCGGCAAAAGCTTTGCTAGCACGATATCGCCAAGGTGAGAGTTGTTTAAATTTTTATTTTCGACGATGATATCTTGCTTGAAGCGCTTGTCAAATGGCATGATAAAGCCAGTTGCGTTTTGGCTGATGTCTAGCTTGCCGCAGACATAGCCGTTGTTTAGGTAAAATTTATCTTTATGGGAGCTTACGGCACCAAGGTTTAGGAGATTGCGTAAGATCTCTTTGTCTTCGTTTGATATCTCTTTTTCTTTGATGCCAACTAGAAGTGATGTTAAAAATTCTTTCACAAATTATCTTTGACTTTGCTAACAGCCATTAAAAATGTATCTCTCTCAAAGCCATATTCGTTTATAAGAAGTGTTGCATTATTTATGCTTACATCGTCAAGCTGGTTAAAGATATTAACCGCTGTTTTTACTACTTTTAACGCTCTTGCGTACTCTTTTATGTGATCAGGTGCCTCTTCAGGATTATTTGAATAAAGTATTGAATTAATAAGTTCTGTCTCAAGGTTCCATTGTTCAAAAATTTTAGCAGTAACCTCTTCATTTGTCATATCAAAAATCTCTGTTTCTAATAAAGCTAGATCAACAGAGCCTGTTATTTTTTTTATTTTTTCTTTAAATTCTATATCCTGGTTGTTTTCAACTAATTCATGAGCAAGCACTATCTTTCCAACTTCTAGCATAAATGAGGCTGGAGAGAGGACTTCTAGTTTTTTAGGATTAATTTTGGAATACCAATGATACATTAATGTATTTTGCATTATAGATATATTTAAGAAGTCTTGTCCTGTGATACTATAAGGTTCTAAATTGATAGAAAAACTTTTTCTGATAGCACTTGATAATGCAAAGCCGCGGATAGTAGCCATACCAAAAAGTGAAATGGCTCTCGCGATAGTCGTGATCTCTTGAGAGAAACCGTAAAGCGGTGAGTTTGCAGAACGTAAGATGTTTGCTGTTAACATCGGATCCTTTTCGACCACTTTTGTAAGGTCGTTTATCGAGCTGTTTTCGTCAGCGTGTATACGTTGAATTTGTATAACAGTGTCATCTAGCGGAGGTAATGCCTTGATTTTTTTTAGAATAGATTCATTCATTGAGTCGTCTCTTTTGGTTAAATTTCTGTGTATTTTAGCAAAATAAATTATCATAAAACTTAAAATTAGTTTCTGCCTGTTTCAGCCGAATTTTTGCTGGCTAGAGTTATAATTTTGCCAAATTTTAACAACAGGAGAAACAATGGCTATAAATGTTTATTATGATAAAGACTGCGATTTAAGCCTTATTCAGAGTAGAAAAGTAGCAATCATTGGCTTTGGCTCACAAGGTCACGCACACGCTGAAAATTTAAGAGACAATGGCGTAAGTGTCGTAATCGGTCTTGCAAAAGGTGGCAGAAGCTGGGCAAAAGCTGAGGCTAAGGGCTTTGAAGTAAAAACTGTAAGCGAAGCTACAAAAGGCGCTGATGTAGTTATGATCCTAACACCAGATGAGCTTCAAGCTGAAATTTATAAAAATGAGATCGAGCCAAATTTAAAAGATCACGCTGCTATCGCATTTGGACATGGATTTAATGTTCATTTTGGACAGATCAAAGCTCCTGCAAACATAGACGTTATCATGATCGCTCCAAAAGCCCCAGGACACACAGTTAGAAGCGAATTTCTAAGAGGTGGCGGCATACCTGATCTTATCGCTGTTGAGCAAAATGCAAGTGGAAAGGCTAAAGAGATCGCTCTAAGCTATGCTTGCGGTATAGGTGGCGGTAGAACTGGCATCATTGAGACAACATTTAAAGATGAAACTGAAACAGATTTATTTGGCGAGCAAGCTGTGCTTTGCGGTGGTCTTTGCGCACTTGTAAATGCTGGATTTGATACGCTTGTAGAGGCTGGATATGAGCCTGAGATGGCGTATTTTGAGTGCTTGCACGAGCTAAAACTAATCGTTGATCTAATGTATCAAGGCGGCATGGCTGATATGCGCTACTCTATCTCAAACACAGCTGAATACGGCGATTATGTAAGCGGTGTAAGAGTAGTTGGCGAAGAGAGCAGAAAAGCTATGAAAGAAGTTTTAAGAGAAATTCAAAATGGTAAATTTGCAAAAGACTTCATCCTAGAGAGAAAAGCAGGATATGTTAGAATGAACGCTGAGCGCGGCATAGCTGAGAGAAGCTTGCTAAATAAAACTGGCAAAAAACTTCGCGCAATGATGCCTTGGATAACTAACGGCAAACTTATAGATCAAAGCAAAAACTAAGCCTTGAGCGAAAAAAAGACTACAAAGAAGCGTCCTGCAAAAAAGAGTGCAGGTCGCTCTCATAATAAAATTTTCCTTGGTATCGGCGTCATTGCTGCCATTTTGATAGTGGCACTTATCGCAGCTCTTAGCATCAAAAACAAAGATGTTGAGCAGATAAGCAAAGTAAATGAGCCAAAGAGCGAGAAACAAATTTCAAAAAAAGCTGAGCAAAAAGTTGCTAGCAAAGATAAAAAACAAGAGTATGAGAAGAGAAAGTATCCTCTAAAATTTGATGAAGATGAAAATTTAAGTAAAATTTTTACCGATCCTAAACATAAAAGCGAACTTGCTCTAAAGCCAAAAACTGAGCCAAAAGAGCAAAAAAAGATAACTTCTGAGATAAAACCTGAAGTAAAAGTAGAAACTAAAAAAGAAGAGCCAAAAAAAGAGCAAAACGATACGAAAAATTTACTTGTAAATTTATATAAAAATATGCAAAGTAGCGTAGATGTAAGCCATGAAGCAAAGAGTGAAGAAAAGCCTGAGCAAAAGGTCGAGCAAAAGGTTGAGCAGGTTATCGAGCCATTTTACGCAGGCAAAAATGAGACAAAAACAGAGGCAAAGATAGAGCAAAACAAAAGCGCTGAAGCAAATTTAAGCATAAAAGAAAATTTAAAGCATAGTGAAATTTTAAAACCAGAGCCTACTAAAAAAAGTGAGGTTGAGTCTAGTAAAAACGCCAAAAAGCAAATTTATAGCAAAAAACCTCAAAAAGAGAGCGCGAAAAAAGATGACTTTGCAGTTGTGCCATTTACTCCAAATAGCAGCGTAAAAGGGCGTGCAAAGCTGGTGCTAATAATCGATGATGTGGCGACATTTGAGCACGCTAGCATGGTAAAGTCAATCGGTCTAAAGATAACGCCGTCCATTTTCCCAGCGACAAAAACTCATCCAGATACGCCAAACATCGCTAGAACGTTTGAGTTTTACATGATACATCTGCCGATGCAAGCAAAGCACTTTGATAGCCCAGAGATAGGCACTCTAACGATCAATGAGAGCTTTGAGAGCATGCTTGAAAAGATAAAAAAGATACGCAAAGACTTCCCGCGCGCAAAATATACAAACAACCACACAGGATCGCGATTTACCAGTGATTATGATGCGATGGACAAGGCTTATAGAGCGCTGATAGAGCAAGGCTTTATCTTTGTTGATAGTAAGACGATCGCTCAAACAGCCGTGGCAAGGGCTGCTAAAAAGTATAATCAGCCTTACATTTCAAGAGATATATTTTTAGATGATGATCCATCGGCTAGTGCGGTTAGGCGAGAGCTTGTGGCTGCTGTAAATTTAGCCAAAAAAAGGGGCTACGCGATCGCCATTGGGCATCCAAAGAAAAACACGATCGCAGTGATAAAAGCTAGCAAAAACAACATCTTAAAAGATGTAGAAGTTGTTTATCTAAAAGATATTTTATGAAGCTTGAAACCATCCCAGAGGCGCTAAATAGGCTAAAAAATCCCCCAAAAGAGCTAAATTTCATAGGTGATACCTCGCTTCTTGGCATGCCAAAAGTAGCAGTCGTTGGCTCAAGAAAGGCAAGCGTCTATACAAAAGAGTGTGTAACGGCACTTTGCGCAGCGCTAAAAAGCGCAAATGTCTGCGTGGTAAGTGGTGGAGCTATCGGCGTGGATATCACAGCTCACAAGGCTGCCATGCCACGAACTATCGGTGTTTTTGCAAATGGACTTGACATCATCTATCCAGCTCAAAACAAAGCAGCGATAAGAGAAATTTATGAAAAAGGCTTGGCTCTAAGTGAGTATAACGAGGGCGAGCCACCGATCGCTTATAGATTTTTAGAGAGAAACCGCATAGTCGTGGGGCTTGCGCAAGCTCTTGTGGTAGCTCAAGCTGATCTAAGAAGTGGCTCGATGCAAAGTGCAAGGCTTGCAAATGAGCTTAAAATCCCTCTCTTTGTCCTGCCGCAGCGCATAAATGAGAGTAGTGGGACAAATGCTCTGCTAGCTAGTAAAAAAGCCGAGCTTATCGATGATTACGTTAAATTTGCCTCACTTTTTGGCGAGGTAAAAGAGCAAGAAAAAGCTGATGATGAGATCTTGAAATTTTGCAAAAATGGCGTTAGCCTTGATGAAGCATTGGCTAAATTTGGCGAGATCATCTATGAGTACGAGCTTGACGGGCTAGTTGAAATTTCAAATTTAAGAGTAAAAAGCGCGCTATGAGAGAGAAATTTATGGCGATCGATGTTGGACTAAAGCGCATAGGGCTTGCTTTTGGCTTTGGTGAGGTCGTGACGCCCCTTGAGCCAGTTCTTAGAAAAAATAGAAATCAAGCCGCAAGAGATGTGAGCCAAAAAGTAAATGAATACGCTCCAAATACGCTAGTGGTGGGTGTGCCAATCGGCGGCAGTAGCGAGGACGAGATGAGAAGGCGCATAGAACATTTTGTCTCGCTTCTTGACGTGCAGGCTAATATCGTCTATCAAGACGAAGCCTTTAGCAGCAGCGAGGCAAGTGAAATTTACACAAATACAAAGCGAGATGGCAGGCTTGATAGCGTCTCAGCCACCATCATCTTAAAGAGATACCTAAAAATTTTATAAATTTCTAGCTACTATCCCCAAAGTTTCGTGCAAACTATCGCTAGTAAATGGCTGCCTAAGTGTAATCATCTTCTCGCTTTTGATGCTTTTGGCTTCATCCTTACTGATGATGACGATGTAGAAATTCTTAAGCTTTTGATAAGTTAGCATCTCGTCAAGCCTTGCTTTGTCGCTTAGATACTCCTTTTGCACAAAGATGATGTCTGGCTTAAAAATGGCATCTTTTATGTGTAAATTTAAACTTTCAAAGCTCTTTTGCTTATTGAGCTTTAGTCCATGAAAGCTTAGTTCATGGCTTATAATTGAAAATATATCTTTATCTTCACAAGCTATTATTGCATTTTTACCAGACAAGTTAGATATTTTTGAATTGCGTTTTTTGAAAGTGCCACTTTTTGGCAATGGAATATTTATATTTATACAAAAGCCATCGACTATTTGATTTATATGAGCGTTTAGTTCACTTAATAAAACATCTGCTTCATTTATGAGTTTTTTGTTTTGTTTTAATGGCACTGTTGTGCATTTTATATATATGTCAAAATGCACTGAAGTTAAACTATAATTAACTATATTAAAAATTATTGAAAGTTTTGAGTTGGTGACTTCTTTTAAATAATATCTGCTTAAATTTTTGATCGCGCCTATTAGCTTATGCGCTTCAAAGCTTAGATAGCGTGGGTAGTTTGGGTTGTAGTTAAAGACGATGGCGTTGTTTCTAGCGGTTGCGTCCTTAAAAAGTGCTTCTAAAAAAAGCTCCATTTGTGCGACAAAATCGACATTTTTCATATCACAAGCATCCCATCGCCATAAGAGTAAAATCTATACTTTTCGCTAACTGCCGTTTCGTAAATCCTCATCGTCTCTTCAAGCCCTATGAAGCTAGTAACTAGCATGATCAGCGTTGATTTTGGCAGGTGAAAATTTGTTAAAAGGTAGTTTTGTCTGATTGGTCTATTATTTAAATTTAAAAATAGCTTGCAAAAGCCACTTGGCCGCTTGCTCCTTGCAAATTCTTCAACGCATCTAGTAACCGTCGTGCCAACGCCAAGGATGGGCTTATTTGAGCTTATGAGCTCTTGAGCTTTTTCGCTTAGTTCGTAAAACTCAGAGTGCATCTTGTGGTCATTTATGTTTTGGCACTCCACGCCCTTAAATGTCCCAGCGCCCACGTGAAGCGTTATGTAGGCGACCTCGTGCTTTGCCTTTATCTGCTCTAGCATCTGCTCGCTAAAGTGCAGACTGGCTGTTGGAGCTGCGACAGCGCCGCTATTTTTGGCAAATATGCTTTGATACCAGCTCTCATCGTCCTTTGTATCAGCCCTTTTGATATATGGCGGAAGTGGGACGTGACCGATCTTTTCTAGCTCGCTAAAAAGTCGCGCCGTATCTAAAATGACGCCATCTTTGGTAAAATTTACCACCCTTGAGCCATCATCATTTAGCTCAAGCACATTTACCTTTATGCTATCAGCGAAATTTAAAACGCTACCGACACTTACTTTGCCCCTTATATAGACGCTAAATTTATTATCATTAAGCGGTTGATTTAGCATCACTTCGCAAGCTCCGCCGCTTTGTTTGTGTCCTAAAATGCGGGCCTTAACTACCTTTGTATTATTAAAAATGACCGCCGCATCATCTGGGATGAGGCTGGATAGATCTTTAAATTTATAGTGTTTTATCTCTTTTGTTTTTTTTAAATAAACAAGCAGTCTTGCCTCTTCTTTTGGCAAAACTGGCTCTTTTGCGATGAGCTCACTAGGCAAAAAGTAGTCGTAGCTTGAGATATCGTTTATATCACTCATCGCCTGCGTCGCTGTTTGTGTCGCTATCTTCTTCATCATCGTCGCTTTTACCAGCTCTTTTGGCGACTATGATAGAAATTCCATAAAGTCCGATGAGTGGCAGTGCCATTAAAATTTGACTTATAACATCTGGCGGTGTGACGATGGCTGCGAAGATGAAAATGACGACTACTGCGTATCTGAAATAATCTTTTAGCATCTTGTCATCGACAAGGCCGATCTTTGCTAGGAAAAATGTAATGACTGGCAGCTCAAATGAAATTCCAAAGCCGATCAGCAGTTTTGTAAAAAAGCCCACGTACTCGCCAATGCTTGGTAGTGCCGTAAAGAGCTGACCGCCAAAATTTACCAAAAATGTAAAGCCAAGCGGGATGACCACGTAGTAGCAAAACGCCGCTCCACACGCAAACATAAATGAAGCAGAGAGGACAAATGGGATCACATATTTTTTTTCATTATCATAAAGTCCAGGTGCGACAAATAGCCAAAACTGCCAAAAAATGATAGGCAAAGCAAGCACCAAACCAGCAAAAAAGGCGACCTTCATCGCAGTAAAAAATGGCTCTTGAATTTGTGTGAAGATGATGTTTGAGCCAGCTGGCAAGACCTGCTTTAGCGGCTCGCTCATCCATGCAAGCAGTGGATTCCAAAATGTAAAGCAGATGCCAAAACAGACAAAAACGCTTACTATGCTTATAAAAAGCCTCTTTCTAAGTTCGATCAAATGGGGTCTTAGCTCTTCAAACATCACGCCTCTTTTTTATCGTTTAAGATCGCATCTTTAACTAAATTTGTTGGATTTTGTATATTTTCTACCGTTTTTTTGGTGTCGCTTACGACGTTTTGTATGCTCTCAGTGACGTCGCTTGCGCTTTTTTTGATCTCGTCAAGCTCCTCAAATGTGAGTTTTTTACGCACGCTTTGCGCGCTTTGAGTTATGCTCTCTTTATATTTTTGAGCGTCCTCTTTTAGCTCGGCTATCTTCATCTCTTGATCAAATGTTGATTTTGCGTCATTTATGCCTTTTTTAAACATCTTTAGAAATTTGGCGATCTGCACCATAGCGCTTGGCAGCTTGTCAGGGCCCAAAACTAGCACGGCGATCACGGCGATGACCAAGATCTCAGAAAAACTCATTCCAAACATTTTTGCCTCTGTTAAATTTTATTTAAGCTTTGTATTTTATCTTGACTTTGCTCAAATTTTTATAAATTTAGCCCTCGATAAAGAGTGCGATCTCGTCGCTTAGTAAGAAATTTGGGTTGTAAAATTTGCCATTTTTAAAGAGTAGTTTTTCATTTTCTGCAAGTAAATTTGCTCTTTTTTTCTGAGCTTCATTTAAGCGCCCAGCCTCCACGCCCACGATGCTTCTAAGTCCTAAAAATATATGCTCTCTTACTAGTTCGCTTTGGCTTAAAATTTCTCTTTTTCTATGCGTTGGCTGCGTGATGTAGGCATCTATACTGTTTTTGGCGTAGTATCTGGTGCCATTCACAAAGCCCACGCTAAAAGCCCCTACGCCAAGGTAGTTTTTGCCCTGCCAGTAGCCAAGATTGTGCCTACAAATTTGCCCGAAATTTGAAATTTCATATTGCTTAAAGCCAGCTCGCTGGGTCTGCTCTATCATAAATTTAGCCAAAGTGTCGCTATCCTTTTTATAGCTTTTTTTGCCAGCAAATGGGGTGTTTTCTTCAAGCGTGAGCGAGTAGGCGCTTAGATGCGTGATAGCAAGATTTTTTAAATTTTCAACCTCCGCCAAAAGGCGCTTTTTGGTATCAAATTTAGTGTCATAGATGAGGTCTAAATTTATGCTCTTAAAGCCAGCTGCATGGGCATTTTCAACCGCTTTAAAAATTTGCTCCCTGCTGTGGATGCGCCCTAGAAATTTAAGCTTATCTTCAAAAAAGCTTTGAGCGCCAAAGCTGATGCGGTCTGCACCTAAATTTTTTACATGCTTTAGCCAGGCTAAATTTGCAGAATTTGGGTTTGCTTCAAGCGTGATCTCAGTTTTGGGCGTGCAAAGTGGAGCTAAAATGCTAAAAATTTCATCATAAAAGTTAGCATTTACCGCACTTGGTGTGCCGCCACCAAAAAAGATAGTAGAAATTTCTTTTACATTTTGGCTTTTTAGCTGGAAATTTAGATCAAGGCAAAGCGCTTTAAAATAGGCACTAACCTTTTTAAATTCATCATCGCTTGAGCCAAAGGCGCAGTAAGGACACTTGCTCTCGCAAAATGGCACGTGGATATAAACTTGCAAATTTCTCTCTTTTTTAAATTTTGGCGATTATAAGAAATTTGGCATTTAGAGCAGTTTAAAAGTAGCTTTTTTGCCTTATTAGCTCGCTTGGTAAAAAGCCAAAAGTGCCTTTAAAAATTTTTGCAAAATGCGCTGCATTTGTGTAGCCAACGATGCTAGCAGCCTCTTTTATGCTGATATTATTTTGCTTTAAAAGGGCAAATGCAAGCTTTAGCCGCTCTTTTGCTAAAAGCTGATAGATCGTATCTTTGAAAAAGAGTTTGAAATTTTTCTTAAGCCAAAAGTCATTAGTGCCGCAAAGATGGGCTAACTCCTTAATGCTCGGGGGATTTTGCATGCGAGTAAGTAAGATTTTTCTGGCTTTTAAAAGCACTTTTTCTTCGTCACTGCTAAAATAAATTTTCTCATCTTTTAAGGCTTTGCTCTTGTAGATAAGCTCTAAAATTTTTGACTCTATAAAGATCTCTCTCATCATACCATCATATAAATTTGTCGTCTCAAGCTCGTTTAAAACGCAAATTTGAGCCTTGTCTTTTTTGTATTTTATAAGATCAAATTTCTCTTCAAATTTTAGCTCACTAAAAATTTCAAGCTTATTTGCATAGTGCTCTTCAAAAAGCAAGGTTTTGGTTTTATAAAATTTATTTTGATATTCAAAAACGCCTTTTAAGCTATCATTTACCAGCCCTATGCAAAACTCATCCTTGCTTAAAAGATACTCTTTTTTATCAAGTTTAAAGCAAAGATTATCTTTTGCTTCGTTAAACATCAAAAATAGATATTTTTTATCTCCCTGGCTCTCTCTTTTGATGATTTCATTACATAAAATCTCGCTTTTTAGGTAGCTGATGCCATTATTTTGTTTGAAAAATTCTACATTTATCCGCTTGTTGCTTTGTGAGATTTTACTTATGCCATATCTTTTATCTAAATTTATCATTTTATCCCTTGAGCGTTAAATTTAATCCCTCTAGCGTTATGTCTGATATTGATAACGATTATTTTATTTTAGTAAAATGTGATTTAAATTTTAATAAGGAGTTTTTTGTGAAAAGTCTATTAAAAATTTCTATTTGTGCGGCAGTTTTTATAAATTTACCGCTTTTTGCAAATGAAGATAAAGTTCTGCCAGAGGTCAAAGTAGTGAGCGCAACTGGCTTTGAGCAAAATATAAAAGACGCCCTGCAACGCTTAGCGTCATCACTCAAGATGCGCTAGAAAAAAGAAATCACAAGGACGTTGAGAGTATGGTAAAGGATGTGCCAAGTCTTTTTGGAGCGACACTTGGTGCGGCAAATAGGCGAGGCATCTCCATAAGGGGACTTTCGCAAAGATATACAAAGATCTTAGTAAATGGCATACCAGTGCCAGGAGATAACGCTTATAAGGGGTTAAGAAGCGTTGGAGGCTCATATAGCTTCATCCCGCCAGCAAGTGCGATAAGCCGCATCGAAGTGATACGCGGCCCTATGAGCTCACTTTATGGCAGTGACGCACTGGGCGGCGTGATAAATATCATAACAGATGAGTTTAGCAACGACTTTCATGCAAATCTTGGCTCAAGCTATAAATTTGCAAGAAATAAAAACATAAGCGGAGAGTTTTACAACAGCCTATATCTGCACTCTGGGCTAATAGACGATATTTTAAGTATCTCAGTTTATGGTAAAAATTTAAACAAGTCAGAGGATAAAATCTCATACGCAAACAGAGAGCAAAAAGATAGAAATTTTGGCACGAAGCTCTTTTTTAGACCAAATGAAAACAACGACATCACGCTTGAGCTTGCAAAAAGCGACGTGAAGTATAAAAGAAGCAAAGGCAAAACTTTAGCCTCTGGCACAAATAATAGCTCAGTCGATCTTGAGCGCATAAAAGGCGATATGATAAATTTAAGCCACGAAGCAAGGCTTGATAATATCTTGCTTCAAAGCTACCTCTCTTACGGCAAGATAAAAGAGATCGCGCAACAAAATTTAACGCTAAAAACACTAAATTTTGATACAAAAGGCTCATATTTTACTGATAACAACGCCTTTACTTTAGGACTAAATGCCAAAAAAGAGAAGCTTGATGAAAAGGCTACCACAGCAGACGCTGCAAATGTAAAGAGATATGACATTTCGCTTTACGGCGAGGATGATTATCACCTTACAAAAGACTTTATATTAAGCGCTGGAGTTCGTTACAACTACGATGAGAACTACGGTTCGCACGTTTCGCCAAGGATTTATGGTATTTACAGCTTCAATGACTTTTTTGCCCTAAAAGGCGGAGTTAGCACAGGATACGCGACGCCTGATATCAAGCAACGCACGCAAGATCTTGCTATGCCGTTTGCTGGAGGGCTTGGAGCACAGCTTGGTAGAAGCAGCCTTAAGCCAGAGACAAGCGTGAGCTATGAATTTGGTGGCGTTTATAATGACAATGAAGGCTTTGAAGCGTCGCTAACTGGCTTTTACACAAGCTTTAAAGATATGCTAGGCACCAAGCTCATCTGCACTCCAAGACCTGGCAACCCTTGCACGCATAAAGGTAAAATTTATCGCCGTGGGATTTGGGAGAGTGTAAATATCGGCAAAGCTGAAATTTACGGAGTCGAGCTAACAAATGAGTGGCAGGTGACAAACGCCCTTAGGCTAAATCAAAGCTACGTCTATACAAGATCAAAGCAAAAAGATGGAGCGGAGATAGGCAAAAGTTTAAATAACTATCCGCTTCATACATTTAAATTTGGAGCAAACTACGAGCTAAACAGATGGCTAAATTTCTGGTCTCAGATAAATTATTATGGCAGGAGCAAAGACTCACTTAGCTACGATGATGACATCAGACCTTACGTGATCGCTGATCTTGGTATAAACTACAACGTAACAAAGAATTTCAGTCTAAATTTGAGCGTTTATAATCTCTTTAATGAGTACTTTACGACAAGATCTGGCAGATACGACATCTTGATAGCTGACGGACAAAAGATCGAGCTTGGGTTTAATCTAAAGTTTTAAAATGATAAAAATTTTGAAGAAATTTCATCTTGTCTTGGCTTTTATCTTTGCCTTGCCGCTTCTTGTGCTTAGCATTAGTGGGGCGATCATATCGTATCACGATGAGATAATCGATATCTTTAGCAAAGACGAGGTCGTGGCTGGCAAAAAGCCTTTAGAGATAGATGAAATCTTAAAAATTTTTAGCAAAAGTGAGCCAAATTTTAATCTTAGCTACCTAAAGATAAGAGCGGAGGCAAATAAGGCTTACGTCATAAGCGGGACAAATGAAAATGGTGAGTTTGAGTCGTTTTTTATAGATCCTTACACTGGAGAAATTTCTGGCATTAACAGTGCAGAGAAATTTATAGGGCTGGTTTTAAATTTGCATAAAAACTTAGCCCTCTCTCTTTTTAAAAATGAAAATTTGAGTAAATTTGCAAGCGAGCTAGTGGCACTCTCTACGCTTGCACTGCTTTTTATCTTGATAAGCGGGGTTGCGATATATTTTTGGAGGTTTAGAAGCAGGGTGGGGGAGGCATTTAAGATAAATTTAAAAGCAAAGAAATTTGCATTTTTGTATTCGCTACACGGCTTTTTGGGTATCTATCTTGGCGCTGTTTTAAGCGTGATTTGCATTAGTGGGCTTTACTTTTCTTATGAGAGCTTTGCTAAGGTTATAAATCAAATTTGTGGCGAAGAGAAGGTCTTTAAAAAACCAAATTTTACAAACAAAAATGGCTTTAGCTTAAGCGATGAGCAAAAGGTGGCAAACCTTAAAAAGGCTTATGAAATTTTTATCTCTAAATTTGGGGACGAGTTTGATGCTTTAAATTTTATAGCAAATAGCGGTGGCATCAAATTTATGCTCTTTTACCTGCCAAAGGGGGCTAGTGAGAGAGATGGCGTTAGGCTTTTAGTAGATACTAAAAGCGATCAAATTTCAAAAAATGCCATGCCAAAGTCATTTGAAATTTATAAATTTATGCTTGATCTGCACGCTGGATATATCTTTGGCGAGCTTGGTAAATTTATATTTTGCCTAGCATCGTGCGGTGTGGTTTTGCTGTTTTTTAGTGGAGGTGCGATTTATTACAAACGGCGTAAAAACTAACTCTTATTTATCTATCTCTTAACTCTTTTTCGTTATCATCTCAAATAAAATTTTTTTGGAAAAAACATGCAAAAAAAATATAGACCAAATGTAGCAGCTGTCATTTTGTCTAGCTCTTACCCTTTTAAATGCGAAATTTTAGTCGCAAAAAGGGTTGATATGGACGATATTTGGCAGTTTCCTCAAGGTGGCATAGATGAAGGCGAAAGTCCAAAACAAGCGCTAAAAAGGGAGCTTAAAGAGGAGATCGGAACTGATAAATTTGACTTCTTAGAAGAGTATCCTGATTGGCTTAGCTACGACTTTCCAGCAAATGCGTCAAAGAGATTTTATCCATTTGATGGGCAGACGCAAAAGTACTTTTTGGTTAGGCTTAAAAATGGTGCGAGTATAAATTTAAAGACTGAGCATCCAGAGTTTAGCGAGTATAAATTTGTAGATATCAACAAGGCTTTAGAGGGGATAAACCACTTCAAAAAGCCTATTTATGACAAAGTTTTGAGTTATTTTAAAGAGAAAGGATATTTTTGATGTTAATCGTTCAAAAATTTGGCGGAACTAGCGTAGGCACGCTTGAGCGCATCGAAGCTGTGGCAAATAGGGTCATAGAGACTAAAAACAGCGGCGCTGACGTGGTTGTGGTAGTTTCTGCGATGAGTGGAGTTACAAATCAATTGGTTGAATATAGTGAGTATTTCTCAAAGCACCCAGACGGCGTTGCTACTGATATGCTTTTAAGCTCTGGAGAGCAAGTAACCACCGCACTTTTGACGATTGCACTTAATGCAAAAGGCTATGCTTGTGTGGGTCTAACAGGTGCTATGGCTGGGATAATGACTGATGATGTGCATACAAAAGCTAGGATAGAAAAGATAGACACCACTAGGCTAAAAGCTGAGCTAAAAGCTGGCAGGATCGTCGTCGTAGCAGGCTTTCAAGGCATAGACGACAAAGGTGATATCACCACACTAGGTAGAGGCGGAAGTGACCTTAGTGCGGTTGCATTAGCAGGGGCGCTTGAAGCTGATCTGTGTGAAATTTTTACCGACGTTGATGGCGTTTATACGACTGATCCAAGGATAGAAAAAAAGGCAAAAAAGCTAGAAAAGATAAGCTATGACGAGATGCTTGAGCTTGCCTCTGCTGGGGCAAAAGTGCTTCAAAATCGCTCAGTCGAGCTAGCAAAAAAACTAAATGTCAAACTAATCACAAGAAGCAGTTTTAACCACAACGAAGGTACATTAATAGCAAAGGAAGATAATATGGAAGCGGTTTTAGTAAGCGGTATAGCACTAGATAAAAATCAAGCAAGAGTAACTTTAAGAGGCGTAGTCGATAAGCCTGGCATCGCAGCTGAAATTTTCACAGCTCTAGCTCATCAAAATATAAATGTAGATATGATCATCCAAAACGTAGGACACGATGGCACGACAAATTTAGGCTTTACAGTGCCACAAAACGAGCTTGACCTAGCAAAAGAGACTATGCAAAAGCTCTCAGCTGCAAAACATGTCGAGTATGACGATGCGATCGTAAAAGTCTCAGTCATCGGCGTAGGCATGAAGAGCCACAGCGGCGTAGCATGTCTAGCATTTGAAACGCTTGCAAAAGAGGGGATAAATATCCAGATGATCTCAACAAGCGAGATAAAAATTTCAATGATCGTCGATCAAAAATATGGCGAGCTCGCAGTTCGCGTGCTTCACGATGCGTATAAGTTAGATAAATAATGCAAGATTTTATCCAATGGACGCTTGAGACTATAAGAAGCGAAAGATATATGAGCTGGATGGAGGAGAAGCGCGTCGAATGGACGCCTTTGCTCGCATCTAGGCTTAAATTTTTGCTTGATAGCAAGGCTTTTATAGTCATCTGCGACGATGAGCGAGAGTGGTTTGAAAACTATCTTTTAAGAAATATCAACCGCACAAAAAGCGAGCGTCCGTTTTTGCCATTTTTCAGCCTAAGATCGCTCTATCCAGCCTTTGACAGCATCGAGACAAACGAGCAAAAACAACTTTTAAAAGATATGCTAAGTCTTGCCTTTCCAAATGGCTACATCTTTTTTTACATCGGCAAGAGCATAGATAAGCGTGCAAATTTAGCCAAAACTGATGAAAACAGCTATATGTGGCTCTTTGACGAGCAGGCGCAAAACAGCTTCACGCTAAGCTCGAGCGATGAAAACTTAGACATCAAACTTCTAAATTTATATAAACTTTTTGACAAGAGCATAGACGCCGTGCTCTTTGCAAAGGTGATGCTCTAAATGCTTAATAAAATCGTCATAACAAGCGATTTTGAAAATTTAAAAGCCAAGCTTGAAGCCGAGTTTGGCGTAAATAATCTAAGATTTTTTATAAGCGATGATTTTTTGCTAGAAAATGCAAAAGAGGTCATCGCCGAAGCCTACATCGCCGAAAAAGATGAGAAAATTTTAGTTATCGAAGCAAAGTCTTTTCGCACCGAGGCTCAAAACGCGCTTTTAAAGATCATAGAAGAGCCCCCAAGAAATATCAAATTTATAATAGTAACGCAGAGTAAAAATTTACTTCTACCAACGATAAGATCGAGGATGCTTATAGAAAACAAGCTCATCAAAAAGCCAAAAATGAGTGTGGAGCTAAATTTAAAATCGCTTGGCCTAAAAGAGCTAACAAGCTTTATCGACCAAAAGATAGCAGAGGAGCAGGCGCAAAAATTTGGCAAAAACGAGCTAAAAGAGCTTGTCGGAGCCATCGTGACAAAGGCGGTTGATAGCGGGTATAAATTTAGCGGCGAGGAGATGGAGTATTTTTTCTCGCTCATAAAGCTTGCCGATCTAAACGCCAAGTCTCACGCCGTTTTAACGCCACTCTTGCTTACTATCTTTGAGAAAGGACGACGTTGAAATTTTATAAGATAAATAACAAAAGCGACTTTGATGAAATTTGTAAGGCCGTCTCGCCAAGTCCGGCTGGCGCGAAGCTCATGCGTGAAAAGAGCGAGATAAATTTTATTTTTATCGATGAGATAAAGACCCCAGCGGCAAATATCCTAAAACAAGACGCCCTAAGTGTCGGCGCCGAGCTAGTGACGCATAATGATACGATTTTAGGTCGCGAGAGTCTAAATAAAGCCTTGCTAATGGCGACAAATGCACAGCTTAAACAACTAGCTAAAAAAGAGAAGCTGCAAGACTTTGGGCTTAAAAAGCTTGCAGGTTTTTTAGAGACTAAATTTGCAAAGCCCGCAAAGCCTCTTATAATGGGCGTGGCAAATATAAATTCGGATAGTTTTAACGAGCAAAGCCGCATAAATACGCAAAATGGCATAGCTAAAATCGAAGCGATGATAGAAGCAGGTGCTGACTACATCGATCTTGGCGGCGTTAGCTCAAGGCCAGGGAGCGAGTATTGCGGACGTGAGGAGGAGTTTAGGCGCATAAAAGATATCATAGAAGAAATTTATAGGCTAAATTTACATGAAAAGGCGAAATTTAGCCTTGATAGCTTTGATGAGTATTGCTTAGAATTTGCGCTAAATCACGGCTTTAAGATGATAAATGACATCACAGCAAATGCAAATTTAGCCCCGCTTGCTGCAAGATACGACGCCGAGTTTTGCATGATGCACATGCAAGGCGATCCTGCCACGATGCAGATTGCGCCAAAATATAACGACCTAATTGGCGAAATTTCAGACTTTTTTGAGCAAAAGATCGCCCTTGCAAGGGAGCTTGGCGCTAAAAAGATAGTGCTTGACGTTGGCATCGGCTTTGGTAAGACGGCTGAGCAAAATTTACTGCTTATTAAACATCTGGAGCATTTTTTGAAATTTGGCTGCCCGCTGCTAGTTGGTGCTAGTCGCAAATCAGTCATAAACCACTACTATAAAAGCGAGGTCAAGGAGCGCTTGCCAGGCTCGCTTTATTTGCACTTAAAAGCCTTTGAAAACGGCGCGCAGATCATTAGGACGCACGATGTGGCCGAGCACAAGCAGCTTTTTAATATGCACGAGGCGATGAGCCAAGCCACGCTTTGGTAGGGCGCTTGGCTAAAAAGAGGCTAGATGAAAAATTTATTGCCGCCACCTTGGATCAAATTTCCAGATATTAGCCCCTTTTATATAGGCTGGAGGATGGGTTGCGGCGAGGATTATAAGTTTAAAATTAATGGCTGGCTAAAAACGCTAAGCCAAGATGAGCAGCGTCAATATAAGCATCTCTTTGCCGAGCCTGCGACGTGGCGTGGATACTGGGATGAGAGGCTAGGCAAGGATAAGAGCACGCTTTTTATAAATGGTGACTTTGTTACCGACCTTTGGGAGCGTGAGCCTAGATATGATCTAAAATGGCTTAAAAAGCGCTACAACGCTGGCAAGACGGATAAATTTCTTCTATTTTGGGGTCATCAAAAGAGCGCAAATTTAAGCTCAAGCTGCCTTAGCCAGTGGTACGGCTCTAGCTTTTGGCAAGATGAAACTAAATACATTTGCGCTGAGCAATATATGATGGCTAAAAAGGCTCAGTGTTTTGGCGATAAAGAGGCTTTGGAGCAAATTCTATCCGCCAAAGATCCAGCGCAGATGAAGGCACTTGGCAGGCAGGTGCGTGGCTTTGACGCTAAGGTCTGGGACGAGGTCAAATTTGGTGTCGTGCTAAATGCGAGCTATCTAAAATTTAGCCAAAATGCCACCTTGCGTGAGTTTTTACTTTCAACTGGGAGCAAAATTTTAGTCGAGGCAAGCCCAGTTGATAAAATTTGGGGCATAGGCTTGGGCGCAAGCGATGAAAATGCGCAAAATCCTATGAAGTGGCGAGGGCAAAATTTGCTTGGCTTTGCGCTGATGAGGGCGAGGGACGAGATAGCAAAGGTCTATAAAAATGTCCATTTATGTGACGCGAGAGAGCTAAATCTGGATCATTTATAAAGTATGTTTAAGATAAAATGCGGTGTAAATTTGGAGCAAAAATGACAAAACAAGAGTATGAAAGAGCGGTAGATACGCTAAATGCGTGGGCTAAGGCCTACTACGACGAGGACGAGCCACTTGCAAGCGACGAGGAGTATGACGCGCTATATCACGCGGTTTTGGCCTTCGAGCAGGCAAATCCCAGTGAAATTTCGCTATTTTCGCCGACTAAGCGAGTAGGCGGAGGCGTAAAAGAGGGCTTTAGCAAGGCAAGCCACATAAAGCGCATGTGGAGCATGGAGGATATCTTTAGTCTTGGCGAGCTTGATGCGTGGCTAAAGCGTGGCGATAAAGAGAACTTAACCTTTGTCGCTGAGCCAAAATTTGACGGTGCGAGCCTAAATTTACTATATGAAAATGGCGTTTTAGTTAGGGCGATAACCAGAGGCGACGGCGTTACAGGCGAGGATGTGACGCAAAATGCAAGGACGATAAATTCTATTTTAAAGAGCATTAACTACAAAGGGCTCATTGAAATAAGGGGCGAAGTCGTCATAAGAAAAGATGACTTTGAGCTACTAAACGCAGAGCGCGCAAAAAATGGCGAGGCGCCACTTTCAAACCCTAGAAACGCAGCTGCTGGAAGCCTTAGACAGCTTGATAGCGCGGTAACTGCAAAAAGAAAGCTACTTTTCATACCTTGGGGCGTGGGCGAGCAGAGCCTTGGGCTAAAAGATCACAGCGAGGTGATGAAATTTGTGCGAGATCTTGGCTTTGAGAGGGATGAATTTTTTAAAATTTTAAAAAAAGATGAGCTTGAGACTGCTTATAACGAGCTACTAGCTAGCCGTGAGGCAAAGAGCGTGATGATGGATGGCATGGTGATACGCGTAAATGACCTTGCACGCTGTGAAGAGCTAGGATATACGGTCAAATTTCCAAAATTTATGGTGGCGTTTAAATTTCCAGCTATTGAAAAGGTGACTAGGCTAAGAGATGTCGCACTTCAAGTTGGCAGAAGCGGCGTAGTAACGCCTGTTGGCGTGCTTGATGAGGTAAATATAGATGGTGCTAATGTAAAATCCGCCACCCTTCATAACTTTGACGAGATAGAGCGCCTTGGCGTCATGAAAAACGACTACATCGGCATCATCCGCTCAGGAGATGTGATACCAAAGATCACAAAGGTTTTTAAAGATAGGCGAGATGGCAGTGAGCAAGCGATTGATAGGCCTAAATTTTGCCCAGTTTGCGGCTCACACCTGCTTGATGAAGGGGTCTTTGTAAAGTGCCAAAATTTAAGCTGCAGGGCAAGAGTGGTGGGCTCAATAATTCACTACGCATCGAAAAAATGCCTAAATATCGATGGTCTTGGCGATGCGATCGTAAATTTGCTATTTGACAAGGGGCTAATTACTTGCATAAAAGATATCTACGCCCTTAAATTTGATGATCTTATGGCGCTTGATGGCTTTAAAGAGAAAAAGGTAAATAACCTTTTAAATGCGATAGAGGCTAGCAAAGGTGCGGAGCTATCGCGCTTTATCACGGGCCTTGGTTGCGAGCACATCGGCGAAGTGGCGGCTAAAAAGCTAGCAAGTAGCTTTGGACTAGGCTGGCTTGATGCTAGCTTTGATGAGCTTGTCTCGCTTGAGGGCTTTGGCGCGGAGATGGCAAATAGCCTAATTGATTTTGCCGAGGTAAATAGAGATGAAATTTTAGCTCTTAGTCAGATCGTGCAGCCAAGCGTGACGCAGGTGCAGAGCATCTCAAACGCGCTAAGTGGCAAAACGGTCGTGATAACTGGCACGCTAAGTCGCCCAAGAGATGAGATAAAGGCGGAGCTTGAGAGCTTTGGCGCAAAGGTTTCTGGCTCAGTTTCTAAAAAAACGGACTTCGTCCTAGCTGGCGAGGAGGCTGGCAGTAAGCTAGAAAAAGCAAACGAGCTAGGCGTGCTGGTGATCGATGAGAGCGAATATGAGAGGCTAAAACTTGAGGTTTGATAACTACGTCGCAAGCGTTTTAAATATAAGTAGAAACAAGGCGAGCGAGCTCATTAAATCTGGCAAGGTGCTAGCAAACGGAGAGATTTGCACCAAGGTTTCAAGCGAGGTTAGCGAGGCTAAAATTTCGCTGCTTGATGAAATTTACGTTGGGCGAGGCGCACTTAAGCTAAAAAGCTTTTTGGAGGCGATGAAATTTGATCTAGCTGGCAAAAACGCACTTGATATCGGCAGCTCAACTGGCGGCTTTATGCAAATTTTGCTTGAGCGTGGCGTAAAGAGCGTGACTGGCGTCGATGTGGGCACTGATCAGCTGGACGCTAGCCTAAGAAGTGACGAGAGAGTGAAAATTTATGAGAAAACTGACGTCAGGGAGTTTGTTAAAACGTACAAAAATGAATTTAACCTCATAACTTGCGACGTGAGCTTTATCTCTTTGGCTGAAATTTTGCCTGCCATTTGTGAGCTTGCAAGCGAGAATTCGCTCATCATCACGCTTTTTAAACCGCAGTTTGAAGTGGGCGTTGGCGTAAAACGCAACAAAAAAGGCGTTGTCACCGACGCTAAGGCTGTAAATTTAGCGATGAAGCGCTTTGAAGTGCTAGCAAGTAGCTTGAAATTTGAACTGATAGCTTGCAAAGAGTGCGAGGTCAAGGGAAAGGAAGGAAATGCCGAATTTTTCTACGCTTTTAACAAAAGATAATATCACTGCCGTTGCGATCGGGCACTTTGACGGCGTGCATAGGGGGCACAAGCAGCTTTTAAAACAGCTTGGCGAGTTTGGCGGACTTGTCGTCATCGACAAAAACAAGGCAAACATAACGCCAAAGCTAAAGCGAGCCGAGTACTCAAACTATCCTTGCTTCTTGTATGATTTTGAGAGTATAAAAGGGCTTAGCGGTGAGGAATTTATCGCACTTTTAAAGAGGGATTTTAAAAATTTAAAAAAGATCGTTGTCGGATTTGATTTTAGATTTGGCAGAAACAGAGCGTGGGACAAGCACGATCTGAAAAGGATTTTTGATGGCGAGGTGGTCGTCGTTGATGAGGTTTGCTATGACGGCATGGGCGTGCATAGCTCCTCCATCAGAGAGCTGATACGCCAAGGCAATATCGATGAGGCAAACAGGCTGATAGGCAGGGAGTACTCGATCGAGGGCAACGTGATAAAAGGGCAGGGCATCGGCGCAAAAGAGCTGGTTGCCACGCTAAATTTAGATATAAAAAGCTATCTTTTGCCGCGCGAGGGCGTCTATGCGACAAGAACGAGAATGGGCTCATACACCTATGGCTCGGTCACTTTTATAGGCAACAGGCTTAGCACGGATGGAAATTTTAGCGTAGAGACGCACATCTTAGACGAGGTCGCGCCAAAGGTGACGAAGCACGTTGCCGTTTGCTTCATAAAACGTTTGCGTGATAATAAGAAATTTAATAATCTTAGCGAGCTAAAAGAGCAGATAAAACGCGATATAAACGAGGCTAGACAGTGCGTGGGCGTGTGCGATCTCTTTTTTGGAGAGACGATGAGATACTTTGACGGATATGGAGCTGGTATATGAGAGATGAAATTTTTAAAGAACCTATAAGCAAGCAGTTTGAATTTGATGACTTTGTAGCGAGCGTTTTTGATGATATGATCTCGCGTTCGGTGCCGTTTTACGACGTTAGTTCAAATTTAAACGCAAAGTTGCTGGCTAAAATTTTGCCAAAATCAGCAAGAGTGTGCGACCTTGGCTGCTCTACGGCAAATAGCCTGCTTTTGCTAAACAACCTTAGAAACGACCTCGTGCTAAGCGGCGTGGATAACTCTGAGGCGATGCTTGCAAATGCAAAAAACAAAGCAAAAGCTTATGGGGCTGATATTGAATTTGTTTTAGATGACATCTTAGAGTGCGAGCTAGAGGGCTTTGATGCTGTTTTGGCAAACTACACTTTGCAGTTTATCAGACCGCCAAAAAGGGCTGATCTGGTGCAAAAAATTTATAACGGACTAAATGAAAATGGCGTTTTTTTGTTTAGTGAAAAGATCATCTTTGAAGATAAAAAGCTTACTAAAAGCGTCATAGAAATTTACGAGGACTACAAGCAAGCGCAAGGCTACTCACGCTACGAGATCGCTCAAAAAAGAGAGGCGCTTGAAAATGTGCTAGTGCCATACACTGAAGAAGAAAATAGAAGCTTAGCCCTAAATGCTGGCTTTAAACGGGTCGAGAGCACGTTTAAATGGGGAAATTTCATGAGCTTTTTGGCGTTTAAGTAAATTTAAAAATATCTGCTTTTGTATTTAAATATAAAATTTAATCACAAACAGCGAATTTAAAATTTAGATTTTGCTTTGCAATGTCAGCATTTTTGGATAATGAAATTTAGTAGTAAAGAAATTTAGCGGGATAGCTCCCGCTAAATTTACTCATTTATCGCTGCGTTTCCGTGGTGGTGGAAGTCATCGTAGATGATCTTTGAAGTTTGGAATTTCTCGCGTTTTAGCTCGCGAACTCGTAAAAATTCCTCTTCATCGATCTTTTTGATCTGGATAGCTGCTTTAAATGTCGGAGTCTTACTGATGTAGTCCCAACCGCTGCTTGTTAGCTCGTTGCAAGAGCTCTCCCAGTAGTGGAAAGTCATCTGGATGATGCCATCAGGCACGATGTCAGTTACTTCAGCTTTTACGACGATGTAGCCGTATCTGCTCCACGCTTTGATAAAGTCGCCTTGTTTTAGTCCGTATCTTTCTGCAAGCGCTGGGCTCATCTCAGCGATAGGTCCGATGCTATCTCCGCCCTCTTCGATGGCGCGTGAGCGTCTTGTCATGGTGCCAACTGTGTATTGATAAACCTTTCTTGTAGTTAAAAGCTGTATCGGATACTCAGCGTCAGTCTTCTCATCGACTGAACCAGCCATGATAGGATACTCAGGCGACATATTCATCTTCTTAGCAAACTCAAGTTTTGCGCTCTCGATCTCATCAGCCTTATCCACAAATAGGCATGGCACAAAGCGACCTTTGCCATCAGGTGTAAAGAATTTCTTATCAAGATAGAGGCTTTGACCGCCCATATCATCCTCAGTTGGGCATGGCCAGTGAAGTCCGTGATATTTTTTAAGTCTATAGTAACTCATACCGCCGTAGCGTCTAGGGTCGCATTTTCTAACTTCTTCCCAAATCTCTTCTGGTGAGTTAAAGTTAAAGCCCTCAGTTGCACCCAAACGACGTGCGATCTCGCAAACGATCCACCAGTCTTGTCTAGCATCACCTGGAGGTGTGATGACTGCTTCGTTGTGCTGGACACGGCGCTCTGCGTTTGTGTAAAGACCCTCTTTTTCGCTACTTGCAACGCCAGGGAGAACGACATCAGCTTTTAGTGAAGTCTCAGTTAAAAATAGATCTTGAACCACGTAGAAATCGACATTTGCAATGCCTTTTAAGAAGTGGTTTGTATTTGGCTCAGAGATGACCGGGTTTTCACCGATAGTCCAGAAGAAATGCACTCTGCCATCAAGGATCGCATCAGGTACTTCAGTTTTATGGATACCTATCTTTGAGTTTAAAAATCCAGGCTCAAGGTGCCACATTTTCTCAAACCAAGCTCTTTGCTCTGGGTCAGTTACTGAACCAAGATTTGGGAAGATATTTGGTAAAACGCCCATGTCGCAGCAGCCTTGAACATTCTCTTGACCTCTAAGCGGCAAGTCGCCTGTGCCAAGCTCGCAGATATTGCCAGTGATCAAGAATAAATTTGATACATCGCAAACTCCGCCAACGCCGTGGTTGAAGTGAGTTACGCCCATGCCGTGAGTGATGACGGCTGGTTTTGTGGTGGCATACATTCTAGCAGCTGCTCTGATATCCTCTGGATTTAGCCTTGTGTATTTTGCTACAACCTCTGGAGCATAGTCTTTGACAGCTTCTTTGACGTACTCGATGCCTATTGTGTGGTCTCTTACAAATTCCTCATTTACAAGGCCTTCTTCAATAATAGTGTAAAGAAGTGCGTTGATAACTGGGATGTTGTGCTCAGGCTCTAGCTGCAAGTGGATGTCTGCTCTACTTGCAAACTCAGTCTTTATAGGGTCGATAACGATCAGTTTTGCACCGCGGTTTAGCGCTCTTTGGATGTGCATAGCTGCGATTGGGTGACCATTTTCTGGGTTTGAGCCTATCATTAATATACAGTTACTATAAGTGCCAATCTCTGTAAAGCTATTTGTGGCAGCTCCGTTTCCGATTGTTTTAGCAAGTCCTGCTACTGTCGGAGCGTGTCAAATTCTAGCGCAGTGGTCGACGTTGTTTGTGCCTATGACTGCACGCATTAGCTTTTGAGCGACGTAGTTGTCCTCTAATGTACAGCGTGCTGAGAAGTTACCAGCAAGTGCATCTGGGCCGTATTTCTCTTTTGCCTCTTTCATCTTTTCTACGACAAGATCAAGTGCCTCGTCCCAGCTAGCCTCTTCAAATTCACCGTCCTTTGAAAAGACCCCGTTTTTCTTTCTAATAAGCGGCTTTGTAAGTCTGTCTGGACTTGCAACGTAGTCCCAGCCATAAAAGCCTTTTAAACATAAATTTCCTTGATTGACTGGATTGTCTTCGACGCCAGTAGCGGCACGAACGACGTTGTTTTCCACGTGCAAGGTTACTTGACAGCCTGTCCCGCAATAAGGACAGATGACTTTGCCTTCTTTCATCACTTTCTCCTTCTAATTATGCATTTTCTGCATATTTATTTTGAGTAATATTACTAGTGCGAAACTTAATCTTTTATGAAAAATTCTTTATTTAAAAAATAAATTTTAATTTTAAGTTATATTTTATATAAAATTTAAAAAGCCGAATATATAGGAATTTAAAAAATATGCTAAATTTGCAGGAATTTCTAAAATTTATCAAATAAGAAATAAATTGTGTAAATTTGACACAGAAGCTGAAATATAAAAAATTAAATTTAAATTTAGTTTGAGGCAAGCTGTTTCAACTATAAAAATAAAGAGAAATTTAAATGAAAGGAAGTTGTAAATTTAAAATAGTGGAAAATTTAAATGGAGAGCAGGTCGCTCTCCATGGGATTATTTATCTCTTAAGCCAAGCTCAGAGATTAGTTTTGAATATGTAGTGTAGTCTTTGTTTTTAAGATACTTTAAAAGTCTTTTTCTTTGACCAACTAGTTTCAAAAGACCTAAACGTGATGAAAAGTCTTTTTTGAAAATTTTAAGGTGTTCTGTAAGTTCAGTTATTCTAGCTGTTAAAAGAGCTATTTGAACTTCTGGAGAGCCTGTATCTCCCTCTTTTCTAGCGAATTTCGCAACTATTTGAGCTTTTTTAGCCGAATCCAAAGCCATGATGACCTCCTGATTGGTGAATTTTGGAAGAGCGATTATAGCATTTAAAACATAAAGTTAGATAAAATTACGCTTTTTAAAAATTAATGAAAAATGCAGTAAAAATTTAATAAAATTAGGGCTATTTAAAGAGTTAAGGAAGATAAATGCTTTTTACAAAGGCAAGCGAATACGCTCTACTTTCGCTTATTTTAATATCTCAAAAATCATCGCCAGTTGATGTTGATACGATCTCAAATGAGCTTAAAATTTCAAAAAGCTTTCTGGCAAAAATTTTACAAAATTTGGCAAAAGATGGAGTTTTAAAGTCATTTAAAGGAGCAAATGGCGGTTTTGCACTAAACGGCGAACCTGAAAATCTAAGTATAAAAAAGATAATCGAGTGCGCCGAAAAGCGCGAACTAAGCGTCTTTGAGTGCTCATCTTCAGCGCTTGGTTGCCCGTCAAACAAAGCCTCAAGCTGTCAAATTTGGTCGATGTTTAGTGGCCTTCAAGGCAAGATCGACGAGATGCTTGACGCGATAAAACTAAGTGACATCGTTAAGAAGTAAAGTTGGCAAAGCAAAAAAATAATATCTTGACTCTTGTCGCACCATTTCTTGCGCCGATTGTCAAATTTAAAAGTCTTAGCATCGTTGGCATCATCGTTGCCATCCTTGCTATCATCATCGTGCCGCTTCCAAGTGCGGTGCTTGATTTTTTCTTGGCACTTTCGATCTCGATTTCAGTGCTTATTATTTTGATATCTATCTACGTGCCAAAGCCGACTGACCTTAGCACGTTTCCAACTCTCATTCTCATCATCACGCTTTTTCGCCTCTCGCTAAACATAGCAACCACGCGTATGATCTTAAGCGAAGGTCACAACGGTCCAGAAGCGGTCAGTGAGATCATCTCAAGCTTTGGAAATTTCGTCGTTGGTGGCAACTTCGTCATCGGTACCATCGTATTTTGTATCTTGGTACTCATAAATTTCATGGTCGTAACAAAGGGTTCAACCCGTGTGAGTGAGGTGCAAGCTCGTTTTACACTCGATGCTATGCCTGGTAAGCAAATGGCGATAGATGCGGACCTAAACGCAGGTCTAATCGACGAAAAAACGGCGCGTGAAAGACGTCAAGCCATCATCGGCGAGGCAAATTTCTACGGCGCAATGGATGGTTCTTCTAAATTTATAAAAGGTGACGCCGTCGCTGGCATCATCATCACTATAATTAACATCATCGGCGGCTTTGCTATCGGCTCGTTTCAACACGGCCTTGATATGGCGACATCGGCTCAGTACTATACGATCCTAACTATCGGTGATGGCCTTGTGAGCCAGATCCCAGGACTTATCACTTCAACAGCGACTGCTATCATCATCACAAGAGCTAGCAAAGACGACGAGGACTTTGCAGAGGGCACACTAAATCAACTCTTAGGCGATTACAAAACCTTGCTGATAGTGGGCTTCATACTATTTATGTTTGCCCTTGTACCAGGACTTCCAACCCTATCTCTTGGCTTTATAGCGCTGCTATTTTTAGGGCTTGGCTACATCATCAAGCAGACAAAAGACGGCGGGCTAAATTTAAGCCTTGCACCAAAAGAGAAAACTGCTTCTAAAAAGGCTGGAGCCGCTACGCCAAGTGGAGCAGGGGCGGCAGCTGCAAGCGGTGGGGCTGCTAAGGCACCAAAGAAGAGCGACGAAGAGATCGCAAGAGAAGAAGAGACAAAGATAAATGACATCTTAAAGCTTGAAATTTTAGAGCTTGACCTAGGATATGGCCTGCTAAAGCTAGCTGATGTGGATCTGATAGAAAGAATTCGCGCTATGAGGCGAAATATCGCTTCAAGTCTTGGCTTTTTGATGCCAAAGATAAGGATCCGCGACAACCTCCAGCTACCGCCAAACGAGTACCGCTTTAAGCTAAAAGGCATCGTGATCGGTCAGGGAGAAATTTACGCTGATAAATTTCTAGCGATGGATAGCGGACTAGTGAGCGAAGATATAGAAGGAATTCCGACAAAAGAGCCAGCTTTTGGGCTGGACGCTCTTTGGATCGATGCTAGCGTCAAAGAGGACGCCATACTTAGCGGATATACGATAGTTGACCCTGCAAGCGTCATCTCAACGCACATGAGCGAGCTTATCAAGCAAAATGCAGCAGAGCTTTTAACTCGCCAAGAGACGCAAAATTTACTAGACAAACTAAAGATCGACTACCCAGTCGTGGTCGAGGATACGTTAAGGATCGCACCTATAAATTTGATCCAAAAGGTCTTAAAAACGCTGCTTAAAGACAATATCCCGATCAAAGACCTACTTAGCATACTTGAAGCCATCAGCGACATCGCCGAGGTTAGTAAAAATTTAGATATGATCATCGAGCACGTACGTGCAGCGCTTTCGCGTGTCATCACCTCGCTTTATGTAGATGAAAAGGGCCAGCTAAATTTCTATATCCTAGACACCGCCGCACAGCAAAAGCTCATGGATGCGGTGCAGTATAAAGACGGCGCCTATCACCTGATGATAAACGTGGCGCAGACATCCTCGATCGTGCAAGCACTTAGGCGTGAAAAAGAGAAGCGACCGATGAGCCAGCACGGAGAAATGGTGCTTTGTGTGGAGCCAAGCTTGCGCAAATTTATAGCAAATATCTGCGCAAATTTCGCCATCGACATAGTGGTGCTAAGCTTTGCTGAGATCTCGGCAAATACGCCATTTGAAACGGTTGGCGTCATAGAAATAGAAAATTTATAAAGGAAAAAGATGAAAATTTATCACCTCTCGCACACCGATCTTGACGGATACGGCGCGCAATACATAACAAATTTTTACTTCAAAGATGTGAAATTTCTAAACTCAAACTACGGCAGAGAGATAGATGATAAATTTGCTCAAATTCTATCTGAGATAGATGCCTCAAACGATGACAAAAACGTCATTTTGATCACCGATCTAAATTTAACTCCGGCTCAGTGTGAGAGCTTTGAGGAGATGATAGAGGGTAAAAATATAAAGCTATTTTTGCTAGATCATCACCAAAGCGGCGCTGAGTGCGCGAGCGCTTACTCATGGTATTTTTTAGATAGCTCAAGGTGCGCTACAAAGATCACTTACGACTTTTTTGCGGGCATTTTTGGCAAAAACAAAGAGCTTGAAATTTTTAGTGACGTCGTAAATGCCGTGGATATATGGCTAAAAGATGATAAAAATTTCGAGATGGGTAAGGTCTGCTTGGGGCTTGTGGCAAACGCTAAAGAGATAAATAAGGTGATGTTTGAAGCTGAAAACAACCTTTATATGGATCACATCTTAAAAGAAGCTAGCAAATTTTTTAACGAGAAAAACGACTACATAGGCCTTGATATGCAGGTGCATGCCATTAAAAAGTCATTTTTCAAAGAGGATAAAGACGATACGCTAAGCAATCTAATCTCAAACTACGTCGTAAAAAAACTTAGTGAAAATAAAGAGAAATTTAGCATAAGCTATAAAGATCATAAAGGAATTTTAACCTACAATGTCGGCAATGTTTCTGTTATCGGCAACGACTTTTTGGTGGCAAATCCTGAATTTGACTTCTTTATCGACGTGACAAATAAAAAGACGCTAAGCTTTCGTGCAAATGGCAAGCTAGATGTTAGTGCCATGGCAAAACACCTAGTTGGCGGCGGCGGACACGTGAACGCTAGCGGCGGGCTATTTGCAAATTTCAAAGATGGCTTTAGCTATGAGCCGATCAAGGCGCAGATAGTTGATCTAATAACTAAAAAAACACAGGAGGAGATATGAAAGAAGAAGAGGTAAGCGTAGAGGAGCTTAGCTACGAGCTTAGCATGGTGCTTGAAGCGATGTTTTACTATGCTGGAGTGAAAAAAGACAAGCTTGAAGAGGCGGCAAATCTCTATGTAGAGTGCATCGACGATGCGTTAGAAAACTCTGACGCTAGCGGTAGCGACGAGGTCATAGAGATAGTTGAATATATGAAAAAACACCATCCAAAGTTATTTAAATAAGGAGAAAATATGAAGAAAATTTTAGTTTTAGCGGCGGCACTTTTTGCGCTAAATGCTATGGCAAATGAAAATTTAGACAAGGCAAATGAGCTTTATGCAAAGAAAAATTTTAACGAGGCCTATCTTGCTTTTAACAAAGCTTGCGGCGAGGGCGAGAAAAAGGCTTGCACGATGAATGCGATCATGCTATTTAACGGCGATGGCGTGGCGAAGGATAAAGCTCAGGCTGAGAAAATTTTTACAAAAATGTGCGACGAAAATGAGGGCATGGCCTGCGAAAAGCTAGGCGAAATGACAGCTTATGGCCTTATAAAAGACAAAGATGATAATGAAGCAAAAAGCGAAGAGAAGGCAAAAGCTTTGTTTAAAAAAGCTTGCGATAACGGCTACAAACCAGCTTGCGACTTTGTAACAAAATAGATCAAAAAGGGCTTAAAATGGGCTACAAACATAAAGATTTGATAGGAACTAGAGAGCTTAGCAAGGAAGAAATTTTATATTTTCTAGAGGCGGCAAAAGAGTTTAAGGAGCTAAATTTAAGCCAAGTGAAAAAAAATGACTACCTTCGCGGAAAGACCACGATCAACGCATTTTATGAAAACTCGACAAGAACTAGGACTTCCTTTGAGATCGCAGCAAAGAGGCTTGGAGCTGATACGATAAATTTCAGCTCGTCAAGCTCTAGCGTGACAAAGGGCGAGAGCCTAAATGACACGATGAATAACATGGCTGCTATGAGAACTGATATCATCGTGCTTCGTCATCCAAGCTCTGGTGCGGCGAAATTTGCAGCTGATAGAACAGATGCTAGCGTCGTAAATGCAGGGGACGGCACAAATGAGCACCCAAGCCAAGCTCTGCTTGATCTTTTCACGCTAAGAGAGCATGGCAAAGTTTTGGATAAAAATTTAAACGTGGCGATCATCGGTGATATCGCTAGAAGCCGCGTGGCAAGGTCTGACATCTGGGCGATGAAGAAATTTGGCATAAACTTAAAGCTATTTGCGCCAAGGATGATGATGCCAAAAGACGCTGAGGTATTTGAGTCTCAAATTTGCAAAAATATGGAGGAGGCTTGTGAGGGTAGCGACGTCATCATCATGCTTCGCATCCAGCTAGAGCGTGGCGGTGCGGACGTGGCATTTCCAAGCTCGAGAGAGTACTCGAAATTCTTTGGACTAAATAAAAATAGGATAAAGCTAGCAAAGCCTGACGCGATCGTGCTGCACCCAGGACCGATAAATAGGGGCGTGGAGCTAAACTCAGACGTGGCTGATGGCACGCACTCAGTCATACTAAATCAAGTTGAAAACGGCGTTGCTATAAGAATGGCGATACTAAATACGCTTGCAAAAAATAGGGGCTAACGATGAAAATAGCAATAATTAACGGCACTATCGTAAATAGCGACGAGAAATTTAAGGCAAATATCCTAATAGAAAACGGCAAAATAGCCAAAATCGGAGGTGAGAAATTTGAGGCTGATAAGGTCATAGACGCTACAAATAAGCTCGTCATGCCAGGACTTATCGACATGCACGTGCATTTTCGCGATCCTGGTCAAGAGTATAAAGACGACATCATTTCAGGCTCGCAGGCGGCTGTGGCTGGAGGAGTGACCACCTGCCTTTGCATGGCTAACACAAACCCAGTAAATGACAACGCTTCGATCACAAGAGCGATGATAGAAAAGGCTAAAAACTGCGGACTGATCGATCTTTTACCGATCGCAGCCATTAGCAAAGGGCTTGGTGGCAACGAGATCGTCGAGATGGGCGATCTCATAGAAGCTGGCGCAGTTGCATTTAGCGACGACGGCCTACCAGTGACTAGCTCAAGCGTGATGAGAGCGGCACTTGAGTACTCAAGCATGTTTAACAGCTTTTGTATAAGCCACTCAGAGGACTGCTCGCTTTGCAGACAGGGCGTCATGCACGAGGGCAAGGTCTCAGCCATACTTGGACTTCGTGGCATGGCGAGGGAGAAAGAGGAGATCGCAGTGAGCCGTGATATGTTGCTTGCAAAGCTCACTAAAGCGCACATCCACATAGCTCACGTAAGTTCGGAGTACTCGCTAAAGATCATCGAAATGGGTAAAAAAGAGGGCATAAACATCACTTGCGAAGCCACACCTCACCATTTTAGCTTTAGCGATGATGAAATTTTGAAAAATGCCTACGATACAAATTTCAAAATGTCGCCGCCACTTCGCGAGATAAGCGACGTAAAAGCGGTGAGAGAGGCGCTAAAAAGCGGTCTTATAGACGTTATTGCGACCGATCATGCACCACACCACACAGATGAAAAGATAGTGGAATTTGACAAGGCGCCATTTGGTATCATCGGACTTCAAACCCTTGTGCCACTCACTCTTAAGCTCGTAAATGAGGGCGTTATAAGCCTAGAGCGCATGGTAGAGCTAACTTCTACAAATGCAGCTAAGATGCTAAATTTAAAAGATAAAGGCAGGCTTGCAGAGGGCATGCTAGCTGACATCGCGGTGATAGACCCTGAGATCGAGTATGTTTATGATGAAAAGATAAACCGCTCAAAATCGGTAAATTCTCCACTCTTTGGCAAAAAGCTAAAAGGCGCAGCGACCACCACGATAAAAAGTGGCAAGATCGTTTATGAGTTTGGAAAATAGTCTAAATTTGCTCGCACTTGCGGGCAAATTTGCTTTAGATGCTTTGAGATATAAAATTTGCTAGAAATTTCTAGCAAATTTTACTTTTTTATGAGTTATATTTTTTAACGATACCGCGAACGACTTTTTCGATAAAAAGTGCAGAGGCTACTTCGCAATGCTCTCTTGTAGAGTGAGGTGAGTAGATGTTTGGTCCTATTGAACATGCACTAAGACCTGCTTTTTTCTCTAAAAGCACTCCGCACTCAAGGCCTGCATGCACGGCTGTTATCCTAGCTTCTGGCTTATAAATTTTAAGCTCTTCTAAGATATCGTTTGCAAATTTATCATTTATAGGCTTCCAAGCTGGGTTTCTATCTTTTGAAATAACATGAAAGCCAACTGCTTTTGCAAGCTCAGAAATTTCAAATTCCATTCTATTTAGCCCGTCTTTGCTCATAGATCTTGCGAAAAACTCCACCTCAAGCGTGCCGTCATCTTTGATCTTTGCCAAGGAGAGATTGACGCTATCTTGCGGTATGCCTAGCTCGCAGTTATAAGCTCTTACACCTTGTGAAAATGAGTTTATTAAAGCTAAAATTTTCTCGCCGTTTTCTAAAATTTCATCTCCCGTGCCAAGCTTTTTCACACTTAAATTCTCACACTCACTCTTTAGCTCTTTATCACTTAGCACAAGTGCAGTTGCGCCGCTTGGGATAGAGTTGCTTCGCTCGCCACCTTCAAATTTAACAAGCTTGCAGCCATTTTTAGTGACAAATGTAGCCAAAACCTTGATCGCATTTGGGATATTTTTATGTATCTCGTTGCCAGAGTGTCCGCCTGGTAGGCCGCTCACTTTTACTTCGTAAAGCGTGCTCTCTTTTGTCTTTTTGCTATTAAGCGAGATAGTCGCAAATAAATTTACACCGCCAGCGCAGCCGATAGTGACGCGGTCGTCCTCTTCGCTGTCTAAATTTAAAAGTTTATCGGCTTTTAGATCGCCGCTAAAACCAGCAGCTCCGACCATGCCGACCTCTTCGTTGTTTGTAAAGAGGCACTCTATGTCGTCAAATTCGCTTATCATCTGCATCATGATAGCCACGCCTATGCCGTTATCGGCACCTAAAGATGAGTTTTTAGCCCTCATGTAGCCATCATCGCCATAAACTATCTCGATCTTTGGCGCATCGCCCATGCAGACCATATCATAGTGACTTTGCAAGCAAATTTTTGGCTTACCTTTAAATGCATGAACGTTGCCAAAACTATCGACCACGACTTCACAGCCCTTATCTTTTGCGTAGCTAGCCAGAAAATCACGCATCTTATCAGTCTCGTAACTGCAGTGTGGTATCGCCGCAAGTGTCTCAAATTTCGCTAAAACTTCGCTCTTTGACATATTTGCCTCCTTTAAATTTATTTTATCTCGCCCTTATAGCCAGTCGCATCGACCGCCTTTAAAAGCTCCTTTTCATCGACCTTGTCATCTGCTATAACGACAGCTTTTCGCTCTTTTAGCGATACGTCTGCCTTTTTTACGCCCTCAACGCTAAGTGCGGCCTTTCTAACAATCGCTGTGCAAAGCGGACAGTGCATGCTAGGCACTGAAATTTCTATCTTTTTATCAGCGTAGCTTGCAGCCACCAAAAGGGCTAAAACTAAAATTTTACGCATAAATTTCTCCTAAAAGCTCCGGATATGTAAGGAGTAAAAGTAGTATCACTCCAAAAAGTATATATATAAGTATCCATTTTTTCTTTTTATAGCTTAGGTTGCAGCTTTTTGGCTTGTAAAATATAGCCACGCCTGAGATCACAAAGCAAATGACGGCCACGACGCTTAAAGGGACGCGGTACTCGTATAAATTTTGTGTCCAAGATAGAAATGAAAAAGATGTGCCAAAAAGCAAAAAAAGAAGTGCCGGCAAGCAGCACAAGGTAGCGCCGATAGCACTACCTATGGATGTTAGTATCAGCCAAAAGGCTCTCATTTTAGCTCTGTTGAGACGTAGTCGTAGCTAAATTCTTTTGGCGAATAGTAGTTTTGTGTGTTGCCATCAACTTCAGCGTATGGATAGCCAAAGTTATTTAGCGGAGTTTGCTCTGGAGTTGGCTTTAAGATAAAGTCGCGTCCGTAGTTAAAGCCTATCCAGCACATCTCCCAGTTGCCAAAGCAATAATCCCTAACAGCTACGATTTTAGCGTCGTCGTTTGTTAATTTCTCGCCTAGTCTTACCTTTGTAACATCAGCTGGATCAACCGGTATCCAACCATAGCCTTTTAGGTAAAACTCAGCCCTGCAGTGCTGTCCGCCTGAAATTTTAGCTACGCCGTCTTTTGCGCTACCCATCTGGTCTGAAAATCTAGACTGACCAACTCTAATGCCAAAAATTTCTCTTGCTGGGATGCCGACTGATCTGCAAAGTCCCACAAAAACTGAGTTTATGTCGGTGCATTTGCCAACTAGTTTGCCACTTTCTAGTATCGCTCTAACGTCGCCTGTGCCGCATCCTAAGATGCTATTATCACGCTGCATAGTGTTTGCAACCCACGTATAAATAGCTTTTGCACGCTCCAAATCGCCTTTAGTATTGCCGATAATCTCAAGCGCTTTTGCCCTTACGACGCCATCTGTTGGGATGTGCGAAGTTGGTTTTAAAAACTCCAAAATCGCAGGGTCAAGCTTCTCATTTGGATCGAAATTTACCTTGCTAAAGTCGGTATTGCGCTCTGTTGTTTGGATCTTAAACTGGATATTTAAAATAGGGCGCTGCTCGTTCTCTTCAAATTCGCCATACATTGTTGGTATTAGCGTATCTGAGATATAGACGTTTTTAGCTGTTGTGTTTATGACGTAGTCCTGAGTTAGGTGCTGATAAGTGGTGCTTAGCGGAAGTGGCAGCCAAATTCTCGAGCTTTTGCCCTTTTCAAGAAGCAGATGTTTGAAATTTACGTCGAAATTTCTAACTACTGGGTTTGTTGGCTCGTCGCTAGCTAGAGTGACACTTGGAAGCAGACTTGCTGCACCTAAAAAACTACTGAATTTAAAAAAATCTCTTCTTTGCATAAAATGCCTTTTTGCTTAATCTTAGCCAAACTTGGCTCTAAAACTGCCTGCTATTCTAGCATAAAAATTTTATTTATGATAAAATCCGCCACATGAAAAAGATTATATTTTTAGGCTTTATAGCGCTATTTTTTAATGGTTGTCTTTATATGAATGAGCGTGGAGTTTCGACACAATATTATAATGATTGTAAAGAGTATTATGACGCGACTGGCACCTACCAAAAAGAGTGTCCGCACAACATCGTAGACTGGAAATAGCGTGGATCTTAGCAAATTTAACGAGCAGCAAAAGCAAATTTTAAATAGGATAGAAAATTTAGCAAATTTTGATTGCGAGCTTGAGCTAAAAGATAGCGTAAATGTCAAATTTAAAAATTTAGATCAAGCCGACAAAGACGAAATTTACGACATCGCCTTTAGCCTAAAGCCTTGGCGAAAAGGGCCATTTTTACTTGATGATATATATATAGATAGCGAGTGGCAAAGTTTTATTAAATTTAACATCCTAGCCCCACACCTAAATTTAGCTAGCAAGTGCGTGGCTGATGTGGGTTGTAACAATGGATATTATATGTTTAAGATGCTTAGTTATGACCCAAAAAGCATAACTGGCTTTGATCCTAGCGTGCATACATATTTGCAGTTTAAGTTTTTAAATAAATTTATCCGCTCAAATATCACTTACGAGCTGCTAGGTGTCGAGAGTTTGCCTGAGTTTGGGGCTAAATTTGACACCATTTTTTGCCTTGGCGTGATATATCACAGAAGCGATCCTATAAAGATGCTAAAAGAGCTAAAAACCGCGCTAAACCCTGGTGGCGAGCTATTTTTAGACACTATGTATATAGATATGGCTGGCGATTTTGCACTTACGCCAAAAGATAGGTACTCCAAAATTCCAAACATCTACTTTGTACCAACGCTTAGCGCGCTTCAAAACTGGTGCGAGAGGGCTAAATTTAAGGATTTTACCCTGCTTGAGACAAAGGCGACTGATCTAAACGAGCAGCGAAAAACGCAGTGGATAGACGGAGAGAGTCTTGGAAATTTCCTAGACCCAGATGACAGCACAAAGACCATCGAGGGCTATCCAGCCCCAAAAAGAGCCTATGTAAGAGTTAAAATTTAAGGATAAATATGGCAGATGAAAATATTTTTGAAGCAAAAGACGAATCGCAAATAATCCTCCCAGAGGACGAAAACCCGCTAAGAAACGAGATAAAAACAGCTCCTTTAACAAAGCTAAATTTTAGTGGAACGGCATTTTTACTTGAGAAAAATCACGCAAAAACTAGATTTTTTACCACGGCTGACATGGTAAGTGACGCTGAGGGACTCATACATAGCGGTTTTGTCTTCATGGGGGCTAACTACGCAGCACTTTTAGCTATAAATGAAGAATTTTGCGTTAGCATCGGAGCTAGGATAAATTTCTTTGGACCGCTCAAACTTGGCGATGTGGTCGAATTTGACGCACAAGCAAGGTTTGAAGAGAGCAGAAAAAGAGAGGTAAAAGTTATAGGCTACGTAAAAGAGATCAAGATCTTTGAAGGTGTCTTTCAGCTAGTCACGCTCGAAGAGCATATCTTTGTCACTCAGCAAAAAAATATCCAAAAAGAAGCCGCCATAAGACAAAAGAGAGAGCGCGAAGAGGCGCAGGCTAAAAATAACGGCTAAATTTAACTGATGAGATATAAATTCTCATCTTTTAACTTCAAAAAACTCAAATTTTTAAAGACAAATTTTATCTCATTATCCTAATTTGGTAAACGATCGGTAACAAATTTTTGAAAATTTAGCGAAATTTAAGCTTAAAAATTAATTTTATGTGTTAATATCCTTTCAAAACTTTTTTTATCAAAAGGAGATTCAAAATGAAACTTACAAAAGTTAGCTTAGCTGCTTTGGTTGCTTTAGGTGCATTTTCAAGCGTTGCAAGTGCAACTCCACTTGAAGAAGCTATAAAAAACGTAGATCTTTCAGGATATGCTAGATATCGTTATACAAATGATAGTACTAAAAATTCAAAAGTTAATAATACTGTAAAAGGTAGTAGTGCTGGTTATGCTTTCAGAGCACAAACATCATTTAAAGCAGCTATCGACGATAATTTCTTTGGTGTTTTAACTTTAAGATATGATCAAACAGATGATTCTGGCAATAAAAACCTACAAGGCACAGATAAAACAAGCACAACTGACAGTTTTGGTGTATACGAGATGTATTTAGGCTATAAAGTAGCTAACACTACTATCACAGCTGGCAAACAACTTATTAAGACTTTCTATGATGATGGCGATATAGCTGGCACTGGTTTAAAAGTAGTAAGTACTGATGTACCAGGCCTTACTTTAACAGCAGCTGCTTTTGATGCTCTACAAAGTGACGGTACAGAAATAGATGGTCCGTTACTTAATAGAATAGTAAATGGCACCGAAGGTGATAAATTTAATAATGCTGCGGGCAACCTTTATTATTTAGGTGCAGCTGGCAACTATGATCCAGTATCATTTAAAGTAGCTATTGCAAACCTTCAAGAGATAGCTACGCTTTACGGTGCTGATGCTGGCGTAAGCTTTAATGTAACTGACGATATTAACCTAAACTTAAAAGGTCAATTTGTTCACAACGATTCAGATCACAAAGATGTAGCTGATGCTAATTTCTGGGCAGTTCAGGCTGGTACAAAACTATTTGGTGCTAAACTTAATGCTGGTTATTTAGACTTTGATGCTAAGAACAAAGACAATAACAAGTGGTCATTTACTTCAATTGATGCAAATGGTCAGTTGATCAACCCAACTAAAATTCTAAATAGTGTTATGAGTGGTGGCGGAAAACAATACTATAACAATATTAAAGGTAACAACGACTACTGGTTTGTTAATGCTGGATATGATATAGATAAATTTGGCTTTGGTGCTGGATATACTCAAGGTAAAGGCTATAGCTACGCACTTAATAAAGAGAGAGCAAAAAGAAATGAATGGTATCTTGATGCTAGCTACAAATACAGCAAAAAACTTACATTCCTTTCTTGGTATGCAGCTGCTAAAGACAAGAAAGATGGCGAAAGCTTCAAACAAGATCGTATCAGATTTGAAGCAAAATATAGCTTCTAAAAACATTTATCCGAGCGAGCTTTCGCTCGGATCTTCTTTTAAGCATAAATCTTTTTCATAAAATCAAAATTTTACAAGTGCTTTATAAAAAATAGATATTTAGTCTAATAGTTTTTCTTAGCTAAGGATATTAACTTTTTTCTACGATCTCAGCCCATCTATCAAGTGCTATTTTTTCGGCTTGCAGTGTAGTTTCTTCTCCATGCCCTGGGTAGAGTGCGAAGTCGCCCTTTAGATTTTTACATTTTTCTAAGCTTTCTAGCATCTCATTTTTATCTGAAAATGGAAAGTCCCAGCGTCCGATGCTACCTTTAAATAAAAAATCTCCACTAAAGATCGCGTCATCTATCTCTATCATCGAGCATCCTGGTGTGTGCCCTGGGAAGTGGTGAAATTTAAAAGAAAAGTCATCCACTACAAAGCTCTCATCACCTTGAGCCAAAACATCTGGCACAAAGGTGTTTTTCATATAGCCAAAAATGTCACTCTCGCACATAAAAGCGTCAAATTTATTGATATAAACTGGTATTTTTAGCTCATTTTTTAGCTCGCTCACGTCGTAAATATGATCAAAATGCCCATGAGTGCAAAGTATCGCCTTTAAATTTTGTGCATTTTGCAAAACCCATTTTTTTGCCCCATCGCCTGGATCTATCACTAAACTTGAGCCATTTTTGGTAACGATGTAGCAATTTGTCCCAAAATCGCCAAAACTTTTATGCATTACTCTCATTTCTTACCTTAAATTTATTATTTCTTAAATATTTACATCTTTTTACTTAAACTTAAAGAAAAATTTTAAATTTACTTAGTATAATCTTTTCAGAAGGAAGCAAATTTAGGCAAAGGGACAATGAAGGGGTACCAAAAAATAGAAGAAACTTTAGTTTTTAGCTTAAAAGATAAAACTAAAGGTAAAAAACTACTATTAGGTGTAAGCGGCGGTATTGATTCTGCTGTGGTTGCGACACTTTGTGCGAGAGCAAAGCCAGATGAAACTCACGCACTCATCATGCCAACAGCATCATCAAACAAAGAAAATATGGACGATGCCTTAAATTTATGTGAAAAATTAAACATAAAATATAAGGTTTTATCCATAGAGGGCATTTTAAATGCCTTTTACGAAACGATAGATGTAAATTTAAGCAATTTAAGAAAAGGGAATTTAGCAGCTAGAGTTAGAATGAGCTTGCTTTATGATTATTCATCTAGTATAAACGCTCTAGTCATCGGCACAAGCAACAAAAGTGAGCTTATGCTTGGCTATGGCACGATATTTGGGGATTTGGCATGCGCGATAAATCCTATCGGAGAGCTTTATAAGAGTGAAATTTTTGAATTTGCAAAACATCTTGGTGTTGATGAAAATTTTATCAAAAAAGCACCTTCGGCTGATCTTTGGGATGGGCAAAGTGACGAGGGCGACATAGGTTACAGCTATGCTGTCATTGATGAAATTTTACAAAATTTAGAAAATAACAAGGAGCAAGCCATCAAAAAGTTTGGATTAAAAGCGGTCTTGGATATAGAAAATAGAGTTGTTTCAAACAGGTTTAAACGACAAATGCCGTTGATAGTGAAAATTTAAAGGATTAAAGATGAGAGAAATTCCGTTTTACAAACCGACTATCACTGAGCGTGAGAGTGAGCTTATCGAAGAGGCTTTGCATTCTGAAAATACCACCGATACGGTTGCTAAATTTGAAGAAAAGCTAAAAGAGTACTTTGGTGCTAAATTTGTTATCACTACAAACAACATCGCAGCAGCGCACCATCTAGCACTAAGCGCGATGGACACAAAGCGTGGCGATAAGGTCATCTGCTCAGTAAATGCTTTCCCTAGCGTGGCTCAGGCTGTTAGACATTTTGATGCCGAGCCTATCTTTGTTGATATCGACGAAGAGGACTTTAACATCAGTCCAGAAGCCCTTGAAAAGGTGCTAAAAGAGCAAAATCACAAAAAACTAAAATGTGCTTTTATCTCGCACATCGCTGGACAAAGCGCTAGGCTTGATGAGATAAAGGCTATCTGCGAAAAATATGGCATCGTCGTTTTAGATGATGCAAACCGAGGCATAGGACTAACATACAATGGCAAAAAGGTTGGTTCAGAATCGTTTTTATCATGCTTTCAGACAAACTCACGAGTGCAAAATCCTATCTCAACAGTTGGATTTTTCACGACAAATGACGAAGAGGTCTATAAAAAAGCAAAACTACTTCGTAACTACGCCCTTGTAAATGGTATAGATAAATTTGGTAGTTTAAGCTACATCTACGACGTCGTTGATATCGGTTTAAAATACGACATAAACTCGATAAATGCGGCATTTTCTATCGCTCAGCTTGAAAAGACAGACGAGCTTATAAAACGTAGAAAAAAGATCGCTGAAATTTACGATAAAGAGCTTAAAGAGTGTCACAACATCACAACTCCAGTCAAAAAACGCGAGCACATCTACACTCAGTACATCATCAAGATAAATAAAAACCGCGACAGCTTTGCTAGAGAGCTTTTGGAGCGTGGAATTCACACTTCGCTGCACTACATACCGATACATTTGCTAAGCTATTATAAAAATAAATATTCGCTTAAAGTAAATGACTTCCCAAATGCTCTAAAAGCGTATCAACAAGTCTTGTCGCTACCTATATATCATAGTTTGAGCGACGAAGAGGTGCAATACATCTGCAACACGGTAAAAGAAATTTCTAAATCTCGTGTTTAAGAAATTTAACATCCTTTTACACTCTTGGGCGAATGACTACTTCTTTCGCCCAAATTTCTTTCAAATTTTACTAGCATTTTTGCTTTTGCCACTAAGTTTTATCTACGTTTTTATCGTTATTTGCAAGAAATTTAGCGCGCAAAAAAAAGACTTTGGTATAAAAATAATTAGCGTTGGAAACTTAACCCTTGGAGGAAGCGGCAAGACCCCACTTTGCGTCGCTATCGCTAAGAATTTCGAAGGCGCTTTTATCATCCTTAGAGGCTATAAAAGAAAGAGCAAAGGCATGCAAGTTGTCGCTAGGGATGGCGAAATTTTACTTGACGTAGCAGCAAGTGGCGATGAGGCGATGATATATGCCACAAGCATTAAAAACGCAAATGTGATCGTAAGCGAAGATAGAAAGCTAGCCATAAACTACGCCAAAACTCATGGCGCAAAGTATATCTTGCTGGATGATGGATTTTCTAAATTTGACATAGCCAAATTTGACATCTTGGTGCATCCAAGCCCAGAGCCAAAGCTAAAGCTTTGCCTGCCAAGCGGGGCTTATAGATATCCGTTTAGTTTTTATAAATTTGGCGATTTTATCGCACGTGAAGGACAAACTCACTTTAGAAAGAGCGAAATTTTAAATAAAAGCGAAAAAATGGTGCTAGTCACCGCCATAGCAAACCCAGCCCGCCTTGAGGCATTTTTTAGCGAGTGCGTGGGACAGGTCTTTTTCCCTGATCACTACGACTTTTCAAAAGAAGAGCTAAGTGAAATTTTGCAAAGTTACGGCGCCACCTCACTTTTGATGACGCAAAAGGACTATGTAAAGGTAAAGGATTTTGGGCTGAGAGTATCGCTTATCACGCTTGAGGTTACGCTAAGCGAGGAGTTTAAAAAGGTTTTGGCGAAGCAAATTTAAGCCCATTTTGTTATAATGAGCCACTTTTTAAAAGGAAAATTTAGATCAAAATGAGAATTTTAATCACCTCAGTCGCAAAGAAAAAAGAGGCAAAAAAGCTAAGCAAAAAGCTCGTAAAAAAGGGACTTGCAGCTTGTGTGAGTAGCTTTAGCGCAAAGAGCATTTATCTTTGGCAAGAGAAGCTTTGTGATGAAAAAGAGCAAATTTTACTCATAAAAACGGACGTGAAATTTAAAAAAGTGGCTAAATTTATAAGAAAGCACCACAGCTACGAAACCCCAGAAATTTTGGCACTTAAGCCAAAAGAGATATTTAAAAAATATGAAAATTGGATAAAAAAATTAACCAAAAAAGGCAAAAAATGAGACTAACACCAACTAGAAGCGTAAAAGATGAAAAGGTAAAAAATGTAAATTTAAGCACAGCCATGCTTAGCCCAAGCTCCGCTCACGGCGGACTTTACGCGCCAAAGAAGCTACCAAAGATCACAAAGGCAAAGTGGCAAGAGCTCTCAAGCCTAAGCTACGAAAAGCTCGCACTTCACATCATATCGCTATTTAAATTTGATGTGCCAGAGGCGTTTTTCAAAAAAGCTCTTAAGAGATATGCAAGCTTTGATGATCCAAAGCACCCAGTCATTTTTAAAAAAATAGATAAAAATTTATACGTAAATGAGCTCTATCACGGCCCCACAAGGGCATTTAAGGATATGGCGCTTCAGCCTTTTGGCTCGCTGCTTAGCCAGCTAGCCAAAGAGAGGGGTGAAAGATACCTTATCATGTGCGCAACTAGCGGCGACACTGGCCCTGCGACACTTCAAACTTTTGCAAACGATGAAAATATCAAGGTCGTCTGCCTCTATCCAGATGGCGGCACAAGCGAGGTTCAAAAGCTACAAATGCAGACCATGCAGGGTGAAAATTTAAAGGTTTTTGGCATAAAAGGCGACTTTGACGACGCTCAAAGAGCACTTAAAACGCTGCTTGCAAATGATAAATTTAAATCTGAGCTTAAGAAAAATCGCCTTAAGCTAAGCGCGGCAAACTCGGTAAATTTTGGCAGAATTCTCTTTCAGATCATCTACCACGCCTATGCCTATGCAAATTTGCTAAAACAAAAGGCACTTAAAGCAAACGAGAGCTTTGACATCATCGTGCCAAGTGGAAATTTCGGCAACGCTCTTGGGGTGTATTACGCTAAAAAAATGGGCGCAAAGATCGGCAAGATCAAGATCGCCTCAAACGCAAACAACATCTTGACGCAGTTTTTCACCACTGGCGTTTACGACCTAAGGGACAAAAAGCTGGTTAAGACGATAAGCCCAGCAATGGATATATTGATCAGCTCAAACGTCGAGCGCTTGCTGTTTGATAAATTTGGTAGCGTTAGAGCTAATGAGCTTATGCAAAGCTTAGCCAAAAATAAATTTTATAAGCTTAGCAAACAAGAGCTTGAAGCGCTACAAGAGGACTTTGAGGCAAGCTGGTGCGACGACAAAGAGTGCGAGGCATATATCGCAAAGCTTGCAAAGGACGGCTACGCGATCGATCCGCATACGGCTACTTGCTTTAAGATGGTGGATGCTGGCCGCATAAATGTCATCACATCGACCGCGCACTGGGTGAAATTTACGCCAAGCATGATCAAGGCATGCCAGATCAAAGATACAAAAGATGAAAAAGATGCGCTCGCAAAGACCGCTAAAATCTTAAATGACAGCGTGCCAAGCTCGATAAACTCGCTATTTAGCGCGAAAATTTTGCATAAAAATATCATAAAAGAGGACGAGATCGAGAAGTGCGTCCTAGAATGGATCGAGCGATGATAATCATCCCAGCCCGTCTTGCCTCAACAAGGTTTAGTAATAAAATTTTAAAAGAGATAAACGGCGTGCCGATGTTTGTGGCGACGGCTCTTAGAGTAAGCGGCGTGGACGATGTGGCGGTTGCTGTGGATGAGCCAAACGTGCTTGATATCGCCAAGGCTCACGGCATAAAAGCGGTGCTAACTAGCAAAGATCATCAAAGTGGCACTGATAGGATAAACGAAGCGGCGCAAATTTTGGGGCTAAGTGAGAGCGAGATCATCATAAATGTTCAGGCTGATGAGCCATTTATAGAGCCTGAAAATATTGCTAAATTTAGGGCTTTTTGCGAGCAAAACAGAGAAAATGCCTTTATGTTTTCTTGCTACAAAAAGATGGATGATGAGTTTGCAGATGATAAAAATTTAGTCAAAGTGGTGACTGATTTTGAAGGCTATGCGCTTTATTTTTCAAGATCAAGGATACCATTTAATAGAAGCGAGTGCAAAAGCTACAAGGCACACCTTGGTATCTACGGATACAGCGTAAAGAGCCTAAAAGAGTTTTGCGGCCTCTTGCCTTCAAGTCTTGAAAACACCGAGAAGCTCGAGCAACTGCGCGCCTTAGAAAATGGCAAAAAGATAGCGATGCTAGAGGTTGAAAGTCAAAGTATCGGCATCGATAGCGAAGAGGACTACCAAAGAGCGCTTGCTAAATTTAGTAAGAAGTAATATAAGTAAATTCTCTTTAACACTCATACAAATTAAAGAGAATTTTACGTATTTTATAAATTTATTTTTATAAACCATAATATAAAAATAAATTTTGGAATAGATCGATAGTGTAGGGCTTTAATTTTAGATTATTTTTCTATCTTTTTAAACTTTATCTTTTTGATCCTGCTTTTAACTACATGAAATTTTGAAGCTGCAGCCGAGCATAGATCTTTATAAGTGACTAAAATTTTTGACTCTTTTTTAGTGCAAATGACTGCAAAAACGCTCTCAAGGTCGATTCTCTCTTTTTGTGTTAAATTTTCCATCTATTTTCCTAGCAATTTTCTCATCTTATTGACAACAAATAATATTTCATCATCGTCAAGCTCACATAGCAGTTTGCAAACAGCAGCAGCAGCTTGTGGCTTTGAGTTTCCAAGTCTCCAGTCCTGATATGTCCTCATAGGCACGCCAAGATCTTCTGCCATTTTTGCTTGTGAAATTTTCTTACCGATATTTTTTGCCTCAACTGCATTGTGAAGCAAATTAAATATGTCACTTGTTTCAATCATTGAATAATTATACGTTTTATTTCATTAAATATACCTAAAATACTATATAAATAATGTAAAATAGTATATAAATATCAATATTAAGTATTAAATATACTAAAAATTATTTATAATATACGTTAAAACGTATAAAAATCTTTTAAATTCTTGAATAAAATTAGAAATTTTGGGTTTTATGTTGAAGTTAATTTTTTTATTTTGCTTTAAATTTTATTTGTTTTTACGCAAAGCTTATAATATAGGCATTAGAAAAGTTTAGTTATATAGGCTAAATATATATAAATAAATTTTTTTAACTTATATACTTGACATTGATAAACTAAAGTTGTATAATCCGCTTAGCAATTAAAAAGAAAGAGTGCTAAAAGTGAGTAAAACAAATAAACGCGATTTGATACTAAATTCTATCATTGAAGCCTATTTGCAGGACAATGCGCCTATTGGCTCAAACGAGCTCGGCTCTCGTATGAGTGTAGCGATACCAGCATCGACGATACGTGTTTATTTTAAAAAGCTTTCAGATGAGGGCGAGATCACAAAGCTTCACATCAGTGGCGGCAGGATCCCAACTATCGCTGCGATGAGGAGATATTGGAGTGAAATTTTTGGAGAAAACGACATAAATTTAGAGATAAATGACCCAAGAAGCTTAAAGATGCTCTGTGATGAGTTTGAGCTTTATTGTATGATTTTTGGCACGATCGATAAGGAGTTGCTAGAAATTTTAAATTTAAATGATAGATATTTGATTTTAAATTTTAGTGGCGATGAGATCGTCATCAAATTTGACGCTAGGATGTATAAATTTTTAAACAACCTTATCGGAGTTAGTTTAGACAAGCTTGAGCTTATCTGCTCTCAAGTTGGCTTAAGCGAACTAAAAAACAAGATAAGAGAGCTTAAAAGGACTAAAATTTACTTCCAAGAAAACGAAATTTTAGCCTTTGATATGTTTAAGGATAGACGCTTTAAGATGGTTTTTGACCCAAGTTTTAGCTTGCAGATGGACGAAAAGCTTACATTTTCTCCTATGTTTGACGAAAATTACATGGGGCTTAAATTTAAAGCAAACTACCTTGGTAGTGAGGCGCAGATGATCTGTGCTGGCAGTGTTTATACTGATTATGTGAAATTTATAAATCTAATAAAGGAGGCCGCGTGAGCGAAGAGGTAAAAGAGCAAAATCTACCTGAGGTTGAGCCTGTGCAAGAGGCAGCTAGCGATAGCGTAAATTTAGATGCACTTGGCGATATATCAAAAGTGGAGAAGCTCGAAAAAGAGCTTGGCGAGATCACTGATAAATATTACAGAGCAAATGCTGAGTTTGAAAATATCAAAAAGCGTTATGAAAAAGAGAAAGCAGATGTTGCAAGCTATGCAAATGAGAAATTTGCAAGGGACTTGTTACCAGTCATTGATGCGCTCGAGATCGCTGCAAATTTTGACCCAGAAGATGATGAATTTGCTAAAAAGATCAAAGAGGGCATTTTGATAACGATAAATCAGTTCAAGAAATGTTTTGAAAAGCATGGCGTGAGCGAGATCGCAACTGATGCCGAGTTTGATCCAAATGTGCATAATGCCGTTTTAAGGGTCGATAGCGAGGAGAAGCAAAGCGGTCAGATCGTGCAAGCTTTACAAAAAGGCTATATGATAAATGGTAGGGTTTTGCGCCCAGCTATGGTCAGTGTGGCAAACTAAATTTAAAAAATAAATCTAATAAAGGAAAAATATGTCAAAAGTTATAGGTATAGACTTAGGTACAACAAACTCTTGTGTGAGCGTTTTTGAGCGCGGCGAGAGCAAGGTTATCCCAAACAAAGAGGGCAAAAACACAACTCCATCTGTTGTTGCTTTTACAGACAAAGGTGAAATTCTAGTAGGTGACGTTGCAAAACGTCAAGCAGTTACAAACCCTGAAAAAACGATATATTCTATCAAACGTATCATGGGTTTGATGAGTAATGAAAAAAATGCTGAAGAGGCAAAGGCTCGCTTGCCATATCATGTCGTAGATAGAAATGGCGCTTGCGCGGTTGAGATCGCAGGTAAGGTCTATACTCCGCAAGAAATTTCAGCAAAAATTCTTATCAAACTAAAAGAAGACGCTGAAGCATACCTTGGCGAGAGCGTAACAGACGCGGTTATCACTGTGCCAGCTTACTTTAACGATAGCCAAAGAAAGGCTACAAAAGAGGCTGGAACGATCGCAGGACTAAACGTGCTTCGTATCATCAACGAGCCAACAGCTGCGGCACTTGCTTATGGTCTTGATAAAAAAGAGGCTGAGAAAATTTTAGTTTATGACCTAGGTGGTGGTACATTCGACGTTACAGTGCTTGAAACTGGCGATAATATCGTTGAAGTTTTGGCAACTGGCGGTAATGCATTCTTAGGTGGTGATGACTTTGATAACAAGATCATCGACTGGCTTGTAAGTGAGTTTAAAAACGAAACTGGTATCGATCTAAAAGGCGATATCATGGCGCTTCAACGCTTGAAAGAAGCAGCTGAAAATGCTAAAAAAGAGCTTAGCTCAGCTCAAGAGACTGAGATAAATTTACCATTTATCACAGCTGATGCGACTGGCCCAAAACACCTTGTCAAAAAGCTAACTCGTGCTAAATTTGAAGGCATGATCGACTCACTTGTGGGCGAGACTATCACTAAGATAAATGAAGTCATCAAAGATGCAGGTCTAAGCAAGAGCGACATCAAAGAGGTCGTAATGGTCGGTGGTTCAACTCGTGTGCCACTTGTTCAAGAAGAGGTTAAAAAGGCGTTTGGCAAAGAGCTAAATAAGAGCGTGAACCCAGATGAAGTCGTGGCTATCGGTGCTGCGATCCAAGGTGCGGTTATAAAAGGCGATGTTAAAGATGTTCTACTTCTTGATGTTACTCCACTTAGCCTTGGTATCGAGACACTTGGCGGCGTGATGACAAAGATCATCGAAAAAGGCACAACCATACCAACTAAGAAAAGTCAAGTCTTCTCAACTGCTGAAGATAACCAAAGTGCCGTTACTATCATGGTTTTACAAGGTGAGCGTGAGTTTGCAAGGGATAATAAATCACTTGGTAACTTCAACTTAGAGGGCATCCCAGCAGCTCCAAGAGGTGTGCCTCAAATCGAAGTTGAATTTGACATCGACGCAAACGGAATTTTAACCGTTTCAGCAAAAGATAAAGCGACTGGCAAAGCCCAAAACATCACTATCTCAGGATCAAGCGGTCTTAGCGAAGATGAGATAAATAGCATGGTAAAAGATGCTGAGCTTCACAAAGAAGAGGATAAAAAGCGCAAAGACGCAGTAGAAGCTAGAAACCAAGCAGACGCACTAGTTCATCAAACTGAAAAGAGCATGAGCGAGCTTGGCGAGAAAGTCCCAGCTGAAGATAGAAGCAACATCGAAGCTGCGCTAAATGATCTAAAAGAGGTTCTAAAAGATGAAAACTCTTCAAAAGAGCAAATCGATGCAAAGGTAGAAGCTCTAAGCAAAGCTAGCCACAAACTAGCAGAAGCTATGTATAAAAAAGATGAAAACGCTGGTGCAAACGGCGGCAATAAAAAAGACGACGACGTCATAGACGCTGAAGTCGAGTAAAACTCCTAGAGCAGGGCAACTAGCCTTGCTCTTTAAATTTCTCACATCCATGCCTTAATTTAAATCAGTAATCATTTTAAATAAAATCTATATAATGCCAAACAAAAAAGGCAAAAAATGTATCTTTTCTCTCTAATTACGCATTTAGTTTGTGCCATTATCTTTATAGGATATGTATTTTTTGATGTTTGTATATATCCATTTGCTAAAAAAACGATAAGTCTTCAAACCCTTGAAGCTGTCAAAAAAGCCTACACAAAAGGCAGTGCAAAGGTTTTTGGCACGGCATTTTTACTACTTTTGATAAGCGGGGCATATATGGCAAAGGACTATCTTGGAGGCGAACATGGTTGGTGGCAGAGCAACTTTCAAAAGCTCTTACTAGCAAAGATCGCGGTTTTACTTCTAATGTGTCTTATCACTTTCATCTCTGTTTTTAATGTCACTATCTTAAAAAAACCAGATCCATTTGGTAAATTTTCACATCTCATAGCTCTTGTGCTTTGTCTAGTAATAGTCATCCTGGCAAAACTTATGTGGTGGCTTTAGTAAAACTTGGCCGTAAATTTAAAGCACAAAATTTACAGCCAAGCCCAAATAAATTTAGTCAATACTCTTTAACTTATCCTTATTTAGCCCCTCTTCTATACGCTTGATCTCCTCGCTTCCATCTCTTACGACGCTTTTATCGTATTTTAGATACTCATCTATCTTTTTTGGATACTCGACATGAGTTAGGATAAATTTAAAGACATTTAGCCTCGCCTCTTTTTTATTATCACTTGAGACGATCACCCACGGCGAGATGCTGTTGTGAGAGGCAAGTAGCATCGAGTATTTGGCGATGGAGTACTGATCCCAAAGCTCTTGCGCTTTTTGATCTACTGGAGAGATCTTAAACTGCTTTAGCGGGTCATTTAGACGCTCTTTGAAGCGCTTTTTTTGCTCCTCTTTTGTGATCGAGAGGTAAATTTTAAAGAAAATGATGCCTGAGTTTATGATCATCTCTTCAAATTTTGGCACCTCACGCAAAAACTCTTTATGCTCAGCCTGCGTGCAAAAGCCCATCACTGGCTCTACCCCAGCTCTGTTGTACCAGCTCCTATCAAAGATGACGATCTCGCCAGCGCTTGGCAAATGTGTCACATATCTTTGAAAGTACCACTGCGTCTTCTCGACGTCACTTGGCTTTGTAAGCGCCACGATACGGCAACCGCGCGGGTTTAGATGCTCAGTTAGGCGCTTTATCGTGCCGCCCTTGCCAGCCGCGTCTCGCCCCTCCATTAGCATAAGCACCCTAAGACCCTTGTCTTTGACATGATTTTGGAATTTTAAAAGTTCTATCTGAAGCAGCCTTAGCTCTTCTTCGTAGCCTAGTTTATCACTCTTTTGGTGCTTTTTATCTTTTGACATCATCGCTCCTTTTAAAAATTTCACGCTTTTTCACGATTTTACTATAAAATAGAATAAATTTAAGAATTTAGACTAAAATCATCTCTTTTAATTTAGCAAGGATTAGCATGTTTTTTAAATTTATTTTTTCTCTCATTTTGTTTGCAAGCTCGCTTTTTGCCGAGGTTTTAGACGTTAGTAAGGCATTTGTTTTAAGCCAAAGTATCGATGAACATGGCGTGGAGATCAAGTTTAAATTTGGCGAAAATATCTACCTTTACAAAGATAGCTTTGAGGTTAAACTTGGCGAAGAGAAGATAAACAGCCTCTTAAATATGCCAAAGAGCGAAAACACCGGCGAATACGAAATTTATCCAAAAGATTTTTCGCTATTTATCCCACTAAATTTAGTAAAAGAGCACCTGCAAAACGGCAAAGCCAAGCTAAATGTTAACTATCAAGGCTGCGCCAAAAACGGCATTTGCTACCGACCGCAAAATAAAATTTATGAAATTTTTGAAAAAGCAGGCAAATTTAGCATCATAGCCTTTGAAAAAGAGCAAAAAGACGAAATAAATCCTGAATTTACCGAGCTTTCAGACGAGCAAAGCATCGCAAACGAGCTAAGCAGCAAAAACTTTTTCATCTCGCTTGCGACATTTTTTGGCTACGGCCTTTTGCTCTCGCTCACACCTTGCGTCTTTCCGATGATACCTATCTTATCAAGCATCATCGTCTCAAAGGGCGGCAGCCTAAATGCCAAAAAAGGCTTCTTGCTCTCGCTAGTCTATGTCGTTGCGATGAGCCTTGCCTACGCGCTTGCTGGCGTTGGGGCAAGCCTGCTTGGCTTTGGCATCGCAGGGGCTCTGCAAAACATCTACGTGCTCGGCGCATTTGCGGCCATTTTTGTCATCTTAAGTTTTAGTATGTTTGGCTTTTACGACATCAAACTGCCGTCAAAATTTGAAAATTTAATCAGCAAAAAGTCACAAAACAGCTCAGGCCTCATCGGTGTTTTCATCATGGGCTTTGCCTCGGCGCTCATCGTCTCGCCTTGCGTGGCAGCACCGCTAGCAGGCGCACTTCTTTACATCGCGCAAAGCGGAGACGCCATTTATGGGGGCGTCATGCTCTTTGTCATGGGGCTAGGCATGGGCGCGCCACTTCTTGTGATAGGGCTAAGCTCAGGCAAACTCCTGCCAAGACCTGGTGGCTGGATGGATGAAGTTAAAAAACTCTTTGGCTTTTTGATGCTCATCATGGCAGTTTGGATCCTAGCACGCGTGTTTGGAGCGTTTTTTGAGCTACTAGGTTATGGTGTCATAGGCGTCTTTGCAGCCATTTATCTTGGGGCATTTGAGGCAGCAAATAGCGGCTGGGCTAAATTTAAAAAAGCTCTTTGCGTACTAGCTTTTATCTACTCGCTCATGCTGATAATCGGCGCATTTTTGGGCTCAAAAGATGCCTTTTCACCGCTTTCTGGACTAAATTTAGCTAAAAACGAGAGCGAGCTAAATTTCAAACAAGCTAGAAATTTGAACGAGCTAAATGAGATGATAAAAAGCTCAAGCAAGCCAGTACTTGTGGACTTCTATGCCGACTGGTGCGCGAGTTGCAAAGAGATAGAGCATATCACTTTTAAAGACGCCGGCGTGAAAAATGCTTTGGCAAAATTTACGCTTATTCGCATCGACGTGACAAGTGGTGGGGCGCAAAACGATGAGATGCTAAGAAATTTTGGGCTCATCGATCCGCCTGCACTTCTACTTTTTAAAGACGGCGAAGAGCAAAAAGCGCTTAGAACGATCGGCTTTATAAATGCTAAAAATCTCCTAGCAAAGCTTGAGAAAATTTAAATAGCCTTGTCCTTGCTCTTGCAAAGATCGCTTAAGATGCACTCAAAACAAAGTGGCTTTTTAGCCTTACAGGTGTAGCGTCCAAAAAGAACCATCGCTTGATGAAGCTTGCCAAGATCAGTTTTAAAGGCAAGGGTTAGATCCTCTTCAGTCGCTTCTGGCGTCTTTGCGCTGCTTAAGCCAAGTCTATGTGATACCCTAAAAACATGCGTATCAACTGCCATTACGTTTGCATTTGTCGCCTCTAAAAGCACGACGTGAGCGGTCTTTTGCCCAACTCCAGCAAGGGCTTTTAGCTTCTCTTCATCAAGTGGAATTTCTCCGTTATAAAGCTCAACCACGCTGTTTGCCATCTTGATCAAATTTACGGCCTTATTGTTAAAAAAGCTGCATGAGTTTATCATGAGTTTTAGGCTGGCTAAATTTGCACTTGCTAGCTCAAAAACATCTTTATACGCCTCAAATAGGGCAGGTGTGATCAAATTTACCCTTTTGTCTGTGCACTGAGCTGAGAGCATGACGCAGACAAGAAGTTCATATAAATTTCTAAATTTAAGCTCGCTTTTGGCGTCTTTAAACTCTTCTAAAAGCCTCTTTTTTATCTCTAAAATATCTTTTTTTGTTCTCATTTGGCTATTTTACCTAAAATTACAAGTTAAACGAAAAGTTACCGCATTATTTGATATAATTTTGCACATAAAATCAATTTTTTAAAGGATTTATATGAAAAAATTTTTGTTTCCAGCAGTTTTAAGTTTAGCTGCAGCTGTCACTCTAAACGCAGCAGTAGTTGCAACAGTTGATGGCGATGCTATAAACGATAGCGATATCTCAGCACTTTTATCAGCGGCTATGCCAGGTTTTGACGCTAGCAAGCTTCAACCAAATGAGAAAAAACGTATAATCGACGATCTAATCAACAGAAAACTTCTTTTAAAAGACGCAAAAGCGACAGGCATTGAAAAAGAAGTTGATTACATCAAGGCTGTAAAAGCTGCACAAGAGGGCATCGCAGTTGAGCTTTATATGAGAAAATTATTTGACGGCATAAAAGTAAGCGATAGCGATTTAAGAGATTTTTACAACAAAAACAAAGCTAGCATGAACCAACCAGCTCAAGCAAGAGCAAGACATATCTTAGTTGAAGATGAAAAAACAGCAAACGATATCATCGCTCAACTTAAAAATTTAAAAGGCGAGGCTCTAACTAAGAAATTTGCAGAGCTAGCAAGCCAAAAATCAATCGACAAAGGCTCAGCAGCACATGGCGGCGAGCTTGGCTGGTTTGGTCAAAGCCAAATGGTAAAACCTTTTGCAGACGCAGCATTTTCAATGGCTAACGGCACAGTTTCAACTAAGCCAGTTAAAACTCAGTTTGGCTACCACGTTATCTTAAAAGAAGATGGCAAAGCTGCTGGCACTGTAAGCTTTGAACAAGCAAAACCAGAGATCGAGCAAGCTGTAAAAATGGAGAAATTCCAAGCTGCTGTTAGACAAAAAAGTGAAGCTCTACGCCAAAAAGCAAAGATAGAATACAAATAAAATTTGGAGGATAAAATGGGCGTTTTAGATATCGTAAAACCTGGTGTTTTAAGCGGAGATGATGTAACAAAACTTTATGCTTATGCCAAAGAGCAAGGTTTTGCAATACCTGCTGTAAATGTCGTAGGTAGCGACTCGGTAAATGCTGTTTTAGAAGCGGCAAAGGTTGCTAACTCGCCTGTTATCGTTCAGTTTAGTAATGGCGGTGCAGGTTTTTACGCTGGTAAAGCCTGCGAAAATGCAGCCGTTCTTGGTGCGATCGCTGGAGCAAAGCATGTTCATCTGCTTGCCAAGGCTTACGGCGTGCCAGTCATTTTACACACTGACCATGCTGCTAGAAAGCTTTTGCCTTGGATAGATGAGCTAGTAAAAGCAAGCCATGAGTATAAAAAAACTCACGGCGTGCCACTTTTTAGCTCTCACATGCTTGATCTTAGCGAAGAGAATATCAATGAGAATTTAAGCACGTGCGAGAAGTATCTAAAAGAGCTTAGCGAGCTTGGCATCAGCCTAGAGATCGAGCTTGGCGTCACTGGTGGCGAAGAAGATGGCGTAGATAACACAAGCGTTGATAACGCACTTCTTTACACTCAGCCAGAGGACGTCGCGCTTGCTTATGAAAGACTAAGCAAGATAAGCGATAAATTTAGCATCGCAGCTAGTTTTGGCAACGTTCATGGTGTCTATAAACCGGGCAATGTCGTGCTAAGACCAGAAATTCTTAAAAACTCACAAGCCTATGTCGCTAAGAAATTTAACACAAAAAGCGACAAGCCAGTAAATTTTGTATTTCATGGCGGTAGCGGCAGTGAGCTAAAAGATATCAAAAATGCTGTAAGCTACGGCGTTATCAAGATGAACATTGACACCGATACTCAGTGGGCTTTCTGGGACGGCGTGCGTGAGTATGAGGCCAAAAATAGAGCATACTTGCAAGGTCAGATCGGCAACCCAGAGGGCGATGATAAGCCAAATAAAAAATACTACGATCCAAGGAAATGGCTAAGAAGTGGCGAGGAGAGCATGGTTAAGCGTCTTCAGACTGCTTTTAGCGACTTAAACTGCCTAAATAGGAACTAATCCTATGCAAAATCAAAATGATTTTAGTGAGCTAAGCGTGCCAAAAGAGCGCCAAGCTCACTCTTTCTTTGTCTTTTTTAAAGTTATCTTTATCCCTTTAGCTATCTATATCTTGGCGATACTAGCGTATCTTGGCGTTATAAATTTTCAGATGAAGCTTCACACCATCGTTATGATGGGCGTTATACTCTTTGTCGCTTTTGTATTTTCACGCCACAGCGCCTTGGTCGCTTACTCAAATTTCTTAGCAAATGCCAAAGACTACAAGATAAGGCTAAAAGAATTTATCATCGCTCATCTCTTTGAAATCTCGAGCGTCAAAAAGGCAAACGCTAAATTTGAAGATTTTTTCGAGAGCTATACAAGAAATTTTAGAAATGACAACCTAGCAAACATCGGCCAAGCAGTCTTTCCTATGCTTGGAATTTTGGGCACATTTATCAGTATCGCTATCTCTATGCCAAGCTTTAGCTCAAGCACTGCAAACGGATTTGAAAAAGAGATCGCTATACTGTTAAACGGCGTGGCTACGGCATTTTATGTATCGATTTACGGCATATTTTTAGCACTTTGGTGGATGTTTTTTGAAAAGATCGGCATTAGCAAATTTGAGAGATTTTACAGCGAGCAAAAAGAGCTAAGCCGTGAGTTTTTCTGGCAGGAAAATGAGCTAAATGCAAATTTCATGAAAGCAAGTGTAGGCTACTTTAAAGATAGTCACGACGCCTTTAAAATGGTGCTTGATGATAAATTTGTAAAAGAGCTAAGCGAGCAGACAAATGAGAAATTTAATAGCCTAAAAGAGCTTTGCGAGGTTGAGAAAAATATCATCAATCAAAGCAAAGCCGAGCTTAGCGCAAGTTTAAAAATGCTAAATGAATCTGGGCTAAAACAAGATGAATTTGTAAAAATCCACTCTGATATATTAAAGGCAGTTGGCGCGTTTTCTAATGCCTTTAAAGATATGGAGGTTAAAATTTTAACCGAGCATGCAAAGCTTGGCGAAATTTTTAGCAGAAATTTAAACGCTACAAAAGAGAGCCAGCTTAAATTTGAGCAGACTATAAAGAGCTTTGACAAGGTTTTAAGAGAATTTTCCTACGCGCTCATGAAAGAGCAAAATGACGCACTAAAGGAATTTAGAGCCTCGCTCGTGGAGAGTGCGACGATATTTAAGGCAGCGTATGAGCAAGAGGGCAGGAACTTGGAGCGTGAAAAAGAGCGCGAGAGCCTCATTGCTGAGCTTAAGAAGAACATAGACGAGATCGATAAAGAAGCAAATTCTGTAATAGAAAAAATCGAAAATCTAGTGCAATGAAAATAGACAAAAATAACGAAGATCAATCGAGCTTTTGGGTTTCGTACGCGGACTTGATGGCGGGTCTGCTCTTTGTTTTTATGCTGCTAATCGGCGCTGTCGTCGTAAAATACGTCCTAACTCAAAACACCCTTGAAAATAAAGAGCAAGCCATCATCGCAGCTTTAGCAAATTTAAAAGACGCTCAGGGTAAGAATTTCACCCTCGAAGAGCTAAATGACGCCCTAAAAAGCGAGCTTTCAAAGATAAGCGACGAAAACATAAATTTAAAAAAATCAAATGAAATTTTTGTCATCCAAATAGACGCCCTAAAAGAAAAGCTAGCCCAACTCATAGATGAAAACAAGGACGCAAATGCGAGCATAAAAGAGCTAAATGCCAGCATTTTTGATCTAAATCAAAAAATGATCGTGCTAAATGATGAAATTTCATCAAAAGATAGAGCGCTTAGTGACGCAAATGTAAGTGGCGAGAAAAATTTAGCCAAGATTGCCTTTTTGCTCGAGCAAGTGAGCAAAAAAGAGGCTAGATATGACGAGCTTTTAAGGGATCTAAATGTCACTCGTGACAGGGTAAAAAATTTAACTGGTATCAGAGTAAAAGTGATCTCAGCCCTAAAGGATAGGCTAGGCTCAAGCATCGAGATCGACCCAAACTCAGGCGCTCTAAAGCTTAGCTCCTCAGTACTTTTTGATAAGGGTAGTGCAGTCTTAAAAGAAGAGGTCAAAGATGAGCTAAAGGCAACGCTTAGTAAGTATTTTGATGTGCTTTTAAATGATAAAGATATTGCATCAAACATTGATCAAATCATAATCGAAGGTTTTACAGATAGCGATGGAAGCTACATTTATAACCTAGAGCTTTCGCAAAAAAGAGCCTACGCGGTGATGGAGTTTATAAACTCATTTAGTGATGATGCGCGCCTTAGAAAGCTACTCGTGGCAAGCGGACGAAGCTACAACGAGCTAGTTTTTAAAGACGGAGCCGAGGACAAGGACGCTTCAAGGCGTATCGAGATCAAATTTTCACTCTCAAACAAAGAGGCTATCAACGAGATAGAGAAATTTTTGGAGTTTAAGGGTGATTGATAAAATTTGCTTAAGAGGGCGAGAATTTTGGCTTTTAAGAGATGATCTGCTAGGTGAATTTAACGGTAACAAAGCAAGAAAGCTAGAATATTTTTTAAAGGTCGATCTTAGCGGCATCAAAGCCATCGTATCTCACGGCTCAAGCCAGTCAAATGCCATGTTTAGCCTAAGCCTTTTTGCCAAGCTAAAAGGGCTTAAATTTTACTACGTAGTCTCTCATCTAAGTTCAAATTTAAAGCAAAATCCAGTTGGGAATTTCAAATTTGCACTTGAAAATGGTATGGAAATTTTTGTAAAAGAGGAACGTGAGAAATTTGCTAAAGAGCTTGCAAAGAGCCAAAATGCGCTCTTTATAAATGAAGGTGTGGCACAGAGCGAGGCCGAGCTTGGCTTTATCACGCAGGCAAATGAGATAAATGAGTGGAGCAAAAAAAGCGGCATAAAGCCTGATATTTTTTTGCCTTCTGGTACAGGCACTAGCGCTTGCTACCTGGCAAAGCACACCAATCTTAGGGTTTTTACAGCTCCTTGCGTAGGAGATAGCGACTATCTAAAAAAGCAAATTTATGAGCTAGACAAAAATAGCAAGGTGCAAATTTTAAATCCGCCAAAGAAGTATCATTTTGGGAATTTATACCAAGAGCTTTATGAAATTTGGCTAGAGGTTTGCAAAAGCGGCGTAGAATTTGACCTAGTGTATGACCCTGTTGGCTTTATCACGCTTTTTGCAAATTTAGATAGGCTTGGAGCTGAAATTTTATACATCCACCAGGGCGGAATTTTAGGTAACATTACACAAAGACAAAGATACGAGAGAAAATTAAAATTAAAGGAGCATAAATGAAATTTTTTCATAGTAGTGACGCTGATTTTGAGAGTAAATTTTTACAGCTGGTTAAACGAAGTGATAATGACATGAGTGCTGTAATGCCGGTGGTTGCTGGAATAATAGATGAGATAAGAAAAGATGGCGATAGCGCACTTTTTGCGCAGATAGCTAAATTTGATAAATTTAGCGTCGCAGGCAAAAACGACATAATAATCGACGTAAAAGAGATGGAAGCTGCCTATAATTCGCTAGATAACGCCCTAAGAGTGGCTTTAAATTTAGCTCACGATAGGATAAAAAGCTATCATGAACGCACAAAGCCAAGCGACTGGACATATAAAGATGAGCATGATATCTTGCTTGGTGCAAAATACACAGCGGTTGACCGTGCTGGTCTTTATATCCCAGGTGGTAAGGCGGCATATCCTAGCTCGCTTCTTATGAATGCGATCCCAGCGATCGTAGCTGGGGTAAAAGAGATCGTAGTGTGCACTCCAGCGCCAAATGGCAAGGTAAATACCTTGCTTCTTGCGGCAATGCACCTTTGTGGCATAAAAACAGCCTTTAAAATAGGCGGTGCAAGCGCGATCGCAGCGATGGCATACGGAACCGCAACAGTACCAAAAGTTGATGTCATCACAGGGCCTGGCAATATCTACGTAGCAACTGCTAAAAAGCTAGTTTATGGCGACGTAAATATCGATATGATCGCTGGTCCAAGCGAGATAGGCGTCATCGCTGATGACAGTGCTGATCCTCGCCACATAGCTATCGATATGCTCTCACAAGCTGAGCACGATGAGATCGCAAGTGCCTTTTTGATAACGCCAGTGGAAGCCTTTGCAAGGGCTGTGCAAAGACACATTGAAGATGAGCTAAAGACACTAAAACGTGAGCCGATCGCAAGTGCAAGCATAAGAAATAAAGCTGCAATAATAGTGGCAAGAGATTTAAAAGAGTGTTTTGCTCTCATGAATGAGCTTGCTGTTGAGCACCTAGAGATCGCTACAAACGATGCTTTGAGCTATATGGACGAAGTAAAACACGCTGGAGCGATATTTTTTGGACACTTCACGCCTGAAGCGATGGGCGATTATTTAGCTGGACCAAATCACACCTTGCCAACTGGCGGAAGTGCGAGATTTTACTCGCCGCTTGGAGTTGAAAATTTCATGAAGCGAAGCTCTATCATCTCAGTTAGCAGAAAAGGCATCATGCACCTTGGCAAACCATGCATGCAGCTAGCCGAAGCCGAAGGATTAACGGCTCATAAAAGATCAATCGCCGTGAGGTTAGAGGATTAAAAATGAAATTTGATTTTAGAAAATTTAATATTTTCTAAAATCTTTTTAAAAATATTTTTTGCTTTAAGAAATATTATTGCAACTTTTTATGAAATTTATAGTAAAATCCGTCTCAAAACTACTAAAAAGGAGTTGATATGAAGTTAGGAACTTATACTGCAAACCAGGCTTCAGGAAACTATTATTTAGATCAAGCTAAAAATAGCGAGAAAAAGGCGCTAAACGCCATCTCTGCAAATAGCGAGATCAAAGCATCAGGTGCAAATTTGCAAATCGCAGAGAGCTTACTTTCGCAAATAAATGTCCTAAATGAGGGCACGGCAAATGCAAACGATATGATCGGTATGCTTCAGATCGCAGACTCAACACTTTTAAATTTAAGCGAGAGTGCGGACAAGATCGGTGAGTTATCAAGCAAGCTTTCAAACCCAGCTCTTTCAGCGAACGAGCAAAAGGGCATAAAAGGCGAGATAAATGCGCTAAAAAATGCGATGAGCGACAGTGTAAAAGAGGCTAAATTTAACGGTAAAAACGTTTTTGACGCCGAGCTTGACTTTTTTACAGGTGAGGGCACAAAAAATATAAATTTAAGCACAAATGCTCTTTTAAATGTTAAAGAGGACGGCTCAAATTCTGGCGATATCTTGAAAAATATAAATTCACTTCGCTCAGAGATCGGCTCTACACAAAATGCTGTATTTAAGGGCATGAATGCTCTAGCTGCTAGAAGCATAGCAAACGCTAATAGCGTAGAAAATCTTGATAGCAGCGACATAGCAAAGAGCTTGGAAGAAAATTTACAAGCAAATTTAAAGCTACATGCTGCATCTTTGGCTAAAGCTCACGACACTACGAGCTTGGCTGCAAAACTAGATAAACTTCTAGGTGAATAAATTTTTACCGGTCTTGTGCCGGTAAAACTCTCTTTTTATTTTTGATGCTTCACTTTTTGATTTTAGAATATATTTACAAATTAAAAATTTGATATTTCTCGTTTGAAATTTTATAACAAGTGTGCCTCTTTTGCTCTATTGCTATATCAAGTGCACCCTCAAAACGAAGATTAAGTTAATTATGCTTTAAAACGAGAGCTATATGTAATGTTTAAAAAAATTTTTGGGTATAGATGCTATAAATTTTTTCAAAAAGAAAGTCCTTTAAAGGGTATAGACGCTAATAATTTACCAAAAGAAAAGCTGTCAAAGCAAGAGTATATACGCTAAAGTAGGGCAAAACGCTATACAAAAACATTAAATTTTTGCTTATATCTTTTGGTACTTTGGTTGCGAAAATAACTTGATTTTAGACTGGAGTATAAATTTAGAATTAAAAGAGTTTAGGCGCAGATACCCAAAAGGGCAGGGGGCTTGTTAGCCCTCGATGTAGTTTTTGAGTTTTCTACCAACTTTTGGGTGTTTTAGTTTCTTGATAGCCGAGCTTTCTATCTGGCGGACGCGTTCACGAGTGACGTTTAGCGCCTTGCCGATCTCTTCAAGTGTGCGGTCGCTCTCATCTTCAAGCAAGCCAAATCTCATCGAAATAACCGCCTTTTCGCGCTCATTTAGCTGTGAAAGCACATCGTCGATCTGTTCTCTAAGGTCGCTTTTTAAAATTTGATCTATCGGTGATAGCGAAGTTTTATCTTCAACAAAATCTCCAAATTTACCGTCATCTTCGTTTGCGATCGGAGCTTCAAGGCTGATAGGCTCTTTTGTGATCTTGATCACCTGTTTTACCTTATCAACACTTAGTCCGACCTCTTTTGCGATGACGCTTACGTCAGGCTCTTTGCCTTCTTCTTGGAGGTATTTGCGGTTGATTTTGTTGATACGATTGATCGTCTCTATCATGTGGATAGGTATCCTAATCGTCCTTGCCTGATCAGCGATCGCACGCGAAATAGCCTGGCGGATCCACCATGTGGCGTAGGTTGAAAATTTATAGCCTTTTCTATATTCAAATTTATCAACCGCCTTCATAAGGCCGATGTTGCCCTCTTGGATGAGGTCAAGAAATGGCAAGCCCCTGTTTGTATAGCGCTTCGCGATACTTACGACTAGACGGAGGTTTGACTTAGCCATTCTAGCTTTTGCTTCGTCTGAAATTTTCTTTCCACGCTTGATCTGCTCTAAAATCTCTTTTAGTCTTGCTGGCTCAAGGTCAAAGCCTTGTTTGCTCGCCTCTTTTGTTGTAAAAAGCTTTTTGATCTCGACGTAGGTTGAGACCATTGTAGCCTCTGGCACGCGAGCAGCGATCTCTTCTTTGCTAAGCTTGATGATATCTTTTAAGATGCTTTTGTGATTTTTCTTTAGCTCGTCGCTAAACATCGGCAAGCGATACTCTAGGCGCTTTAGCTCTCTATCAAATTCATCGTCACTTTTAAGAGCTGTCTCCATTGATTTTACGATCTCGCTGATTAGCTTACTTGTTGGGCCAAGATCCATCAGCTTCTCTTTTAAAATTTTCTTTTTAAACGCAAGCGTCATCTTTGAAGCTGTGTCGTCGCTTTCAACTTTATCTTGCTTGTTTGCGGTCTTTAGCCACTCTTTTTTAGCCTTTTCAAGGGCTTTAAAGCTCTCTATAACTTTTTCTGCGCGCTTGTCGTTTTTGGCTGATTTTTTAGGAGTTTCGTTCTCTTCGTTCTCCTCATCCTCTTCGTCTATATCCTCTTCGCTATCTTCATTTTCATTTTCGCTCTCGTCTTCAAAGCTTTTAAAAAGCTCTTTTACGCGGCGCTCTCTGTTGATAAGCGGCTCTTTGTAATCAAGTATAAAATCGATCAAAAACGGCACCGAACAAAATGCGTCGATGATGATATCTTCGCCAAGCTCGATCCTCTTGCTGATCTCTACCTCTTCTTCTTTTGTAAGAAGCGCGATCTGACCCATCTCTCTTAGATACATCCTTACTGGACTATCAGATCTTGACCACTCTAAAAGGTCGCTCTCGCCTGAAAGATCGAGGTCTTCGTCGATATCTTGGTCGCTTTTTTGAGCATTTTCTTGACGTTTTTTAGCATCGGCTAAATTTCTAAGCTTTGCAGCCTCAGCAGATGTGATGAGCTGGACTTTGTTTGTTTTTGCTAGTTGTTCTATCTTTTTTACTACCGTAGCCGTCGGAGCTTTGTCTAATAATTTTACTAATTTTTCGTATGTCAAAAAGCCTTTTGCATTTTCAACAAAAAGCTCTTCTATCTGAGAAAAAGAGTCTTTTGCGGCGCTCATAAATTTCCTTTCAAATCGTGTGATTGTGATTTAAGTGTTGGTTAAAAGAAAGTGGATTATACCCAAAATTTTTTAAAAGTGTATAAAAAGAAAGTTGGAACGATGATTGCTTAGTAATTCTAAAAAATCAAATTTTGATTAGGAAAATTTATGCAAAATGGTTATTATCAAGCCACTGCTGGCATGGTAACGCAGTTTAACAGACTAAATGTCATCTCAAACAACCTTGCAAATGTAAATACGATCGGCTACAAGCGAAATGACGTAGTTATCGGCGACTTTGCGAGAATTTTTAAAGAGACGCAAGATGAGCTTCCGATTAAAAATCACACAAAAGACGGAGCTAAATTTCTAAATAGAACGCTTGATCGTGTGCCACAAGTGAGCGAAGAATACACCGACTTTAGCGCTGGTGGCTTTAAATACAGCTCAAACACGCTTGACTTTGCGATAAAAAGAGACGATGCTTTTTTCTTAGTCGATACTCCAAATGGCGTAAAACTAAGCAAAAATGGCTCTTTTAGCCTTGACGCGGACGGATATATCGTCACAAAAGAGGGCTACAGGGTGCTACCAAGTGGCTATGAAGCGCAAAATCCAGGTCAAAGAGGCATCCAAGTGCCACAAGGCGAGGTGCTAACCGTTGATAAAAATGGAAATTTATACTCAAATAACAATCAATTTTCTAAATTTTATATCGCTCAGCCAAGAGAGATAAGGGATCTAAAAAAGGTTGGCGACAATCTCTTTGAGAGTAGAAATTTTGACGACATAACCGAGCTTGACGAGGCTGATAGCGTGATGCAAGGCTACGCTCAAATGTCAAATGTAAATCCAGTCTTAGAAATGGTGGGTCTTATAGAAACCCAGCGCTTAGTTGATATGTATCAAAAGGTTATGACAAGCCACATGACTGACCTTAACCAAGATGCTGTTCAAAAACTAGCCCTAAAAGCTTAATAAAAGGATAAAACTATGATGAGATCACTTTACACTGCGGCCACTGGCATGATCGCCGAGCAGACGCAGATAGACGTAACCTCACACAATATCGCAAACGTAAATACCTATGGATATAAGAAAAATAGAGCCGAATTTGCCGATCTTATGTATCAAGTCATGGAGTACGCAGGCACGGCTACGAGCCAAACTACCACAAGCCCGACAGGCATCGAAGTAGGCCTTGGCGTGCGCCCAACAGCGATAAATAAAATTTTCTCTCAGGGCTATTTTAAAGAGACTAGCAACAACCTAGATATGGTAATAGCTGGCAACGGCTTTTTTCAAATTCAACTCCCTGATGGCACGACGGCTTACACTAGAAACGGTGCATTTAAGCTTGATGCAAACGGTACGATCGTAAATAGCGATGGCTACCAGCTCATCCCCCAGATCACTGTCCCTGCAAACGCGACGCAAATTTCAATAGGCACAGATGGCACCGTCTCAGTGCTTCAAGCTGGCGAAACTAACATGGCTCAGATAGGTCAGATCGAGCTAGCAAATTTCATAAACCCAGCTGGTCTTCACTCGATGGGTGATAACAACTACCTTCAAACAAGCGCTAGTGGCGACGTAGTGGTAGGTGTAGCTGGACTTGATGGACTTGGCACTATTAGACAGGGCTTTGTCGAGATGAGTAACGTGCAGCTAGTTGAAGAGATGACTGATCTTATCACTGGTCAGCGCGCATACGAGGCGAACTCAAAGGCGATAACTACGAGTGATTCGATGTTAGAGATAGTAAATGGACTTAAAAGGTAGGTAATATGGACGCGACTTTGGCTATTGTTGGACTTATACTCGTTGCTTTTACGCTTGATGTTTTTTACTTTTCACATAAGACCCCAAAGGGCAAGGGTCCAAAAGGGCAGGTGCATTAAATTTATAGACCATTGTAAATTTGGCAGTCTTCGTCGTTACCTAGCTCGCAGGACTTGCCAAAGTACTTTTTGGCTAAATTTTTATCACCTTTTGCTTCAAAATAAATAACCCCAAGGTTGTGACAACCATCCCCAAAGTCCATTTCGCAAGCTTTTGCGAAGAGTTTGCTAGATCTTTTTTGATCTTTTTCTACATATTTTCCGCTATGAAGTATCATACCAAGGCTATTGCAGCCAGCAGCATGACCCAGATCGCAGCTTTTTTCAAAGAGCTCTTTTGCCTTTTTGGCGTCTTGCTCTACGCCATTTCCGTCATAGTATAAAAGCCCAAGTCCGTAGTATCCGTCGCCATCTTTTAGCTCGCAAGCTCTTAAAAATAGCTCTTTTGACTTTTGATAGTTTTTATCTAACGTATAGACAAAGCCGAGCCTTGCGCAGCCAAAGCCGTCATTTAGCTCGCAGCCATTTTGGTAAAATTTGGCTGCATTTTTGTTATTTACATCTTTTATGTAGTCCATGTCGTATAGCACGCCTACGCTACTGCAAGCGCCTGCGTGTTTTAGCTCGCAAGCTTTTTTATAAAATTCGCCCGCTTTTTGGTAGTTTTTGCTCTCTTGAAATTTATTACCAAGCTCAAAGCAGCTTTTAGCCTCTTTGTTTTCGCACCTAGACTCAAGCTCTTTATGTTCTAAATTTGCGCCCCACAAAAGCACCGCAGAAGTCAAAAATAAGAAAGTCTTTTTCATTGCTTGCCTTTTTAAAAATTTAAATAAGTTTAGATAAAAAGGTTTAAATTTATAGTAAATATCAAATTTAATACCCAAGCTTATCTAGTAAATTTCTCATATCGCAGCCCTTTTTAAAGCCTAGCTCGCATGATCTTTGAAAGTAGCTTTTGCCAGTCGTTTTGTCCTCTTTTTTGCCTTTATCTAAAAGCACGTAGTTTAAAAATCTTACGTATCTATTTAATATGATAGTTTGATTAAGCTCGCTACCCACGTCGTTGTAGCTATTTTGGTAGTTTAGCGCAGCGCTGTAGCAACCCTCTTTCATATCATTTTCGCAAGCTAGTAAAAATATCTCTTTTAGCTTTTTAAAATCTTTATCATCGCTTGATGAGTTATAAATTTTTACAGCAGCCTTGTAACAGCTCGTTAAATTTGCTCTTATATCGCCCTCGCTTTGGCACATCTCGTCTAAATTTTTTGCATTTAAAAGCACAATGAGAGATAAAAACAAAATCAAATTTTTCATAAACGCTCTTTAGTGAAAATCTCTAACTATCTCGCAAGCCTCTTTAAGGCCTAGTTTGCAAGCTTTTTTAAGCTCTTTTTCTGCCAACTTTTTATCCTTTTTTGTGCCTATGCCATGATAGTAAAAGTATGCAAGATGTTTGCACCCACTTGCGCTATCTAGCCTGCACGCTTTGTTGTAGTATCTAAACGCCACTTCATCATCTTTTTCTACGCCAAGTGCGTCGTCGTAAAGGCTGGCTAGGTTATTACAAGCATCGGCAAAGTCAAGCTTGCAAGCTTTAAAATAGAGCTTGTTAGCCTTTTCATACTCTTTTTGCTCTTGATATAAGCTCGCTAGGTTGTAGCAAGAGATGCTAAAGTCGCTATCACAAGCCTTTTTGTAAAGCTTTACCGCTTCTTTGTAGTCGCGCTTTACGCCAGGGGTGTTGTGGTATAAAACGGCTAGGTTGTAGCACCCTTCATAGAAATTTTGCTCGCAAACTTCTTTGTAAATTTTAACAGCCTTTTTGTAGTCTCTTTTTACGCCGCCGCCGTTATTATATAAAACTGCGATGTTAAAACAGCTTTGTATAAAAGCTAGATCGCAGCCTTTTTTAAAAGCTTCTAAAGCCTTTTTGTGATCTTTCATCTCTTGATACTCAACACCAAGGTTGTGACAGGCAAATTTATTGCTCTCATCGCAAGCTTTGTTAAGAATTTCTAGTGATTTTTTCGCGTCTTTTTTTACGCCAAGTCCGCTTTTGTAAAACTCAGCCAGATAGATGCATGCGTCTAAATTTTTAAGCTCGCACTCACTTTTGTAAATTCCAAATAGCCTTTTATACTCATCATTGCTGTATCTGCGGCTAAAATCAATGCAGTTATCCTCGATATTGCAGCTATTTGCTTGAGGGATTTTGATCTTTGGATTTGTTGTTAAGGCTATTAAATTTAGTGTTAAAAATATTAGTAAAACTATCTTTTTCATAGAAATTTTCTTTATAAATTTTGTTGTTATTTTATAAAATTTAGTTTTAAAATGCGAGTAAGCAGTTAAATTTATAAAAGTAAAAACGCCTCTTTAAATTTAAATTTTTAAATTTTTGCTAATATTTTGGCTTTTTATGAAGGTAAAATTTGACATTTAACTACGTTTTTAAACTATCTATTCCTATCTTTATGGGCTATTTTCCGCTTGGTGTCGCCTTTGGCGTGCTGGCAAAAAGCATGGGAGTGAGCGCATTTATCGCCATGGCGCTTAGCATGCTTGGATACGGCGGAGCAGCGCAGTTCATGATGCTATCGCTCTTTAGTGTTGGCACAAGCTACATTGAGGTCTTTATCGTGAGCTATCTTGTAAATTTGCGTCACACTTTTTATGGGATTTCACTTTTAAAAGAGTATAGCGGGATCAAATTTAAGCTCTTAAACATCGCTTTGCTAACAGATGAGACCTTTGCGATATTTAAAAATTTGGGGCTAAAAGAGGCCAGTGAGCGCAGTTTTGTCTTTACCTGGCTAAATCTTTTATCTTGGTCATACTGGGCGGCCGGGACGCTTCTTGGAGCGATACTTGGTGACTTCATCAAGGCTGATACAAGGGGACTTGAGTTTAGCTTAACAGCGCTTTTTACAGTAGTCGTCATCGAGATGTTTAAAAATGATAAAAACTACCGCGTGCTCTTTGCGGCGGTCTTTTTTGGCGTGCTTGGAGTGAGCCTATTTCCAGCTAAATTTGTGTTTGTTGGCTCGATGGCGCTTTGTTTTGTATTTTTGCTTTTGTTTAAGGATAAAATTTGATAAGTGTAAGTTCAAGCGAGATGGTGCTTTTTGTGGCGGTGCTTTTAAGCGCCTTGGCTACTTTTATAACGAGGGCGACGCCATTTTATTCGTTAAGAAACTATAAGCCAAACCCTTATTTGGACGCTATCGAGAAGCACATGGGTATGATGATAATGGTCGTTTTGGTCTGCTACGGGCTAAAAGATACGAAATTTAGCGAGTTTCCATACGGCTTAAGCGAGATAGTGGCGGTTTTTACGGCTGTTTTGGTGTATTTGAAATTCAAAAATGCCCTTCTTAGCATAGTCGTTTCAACTGGAATTTATATGCTTTTGATAAGAATTTTTTAAATAAATATAAATTTTTAAAATTAATAAATTTTTTAAATAAAGGACGTTATAATGCTCTAGCAAATTTTAATGCAAAGGAGCTAAAATGCGTTTAATCTTTAAGGCGGTGTTACTCATGATTTTAGGTGCTACTTTAGCGGTTGCTAAGCCAACCATCTACATCCTAGCTACTGGTGGAACGATAGCAGGAAGCGGCTCAGGTTCGCTTGATTCTAGCTATACTTCTGGAACTGTTACGGTCGATAAACTTATTGCAGCCGTGCCAGATATCAACAAGATCGCTACCATAAAAGGCGAGCAAATTTCAAATATCGGCTCACAAGATATGAATAACGAAGTTTGGCTTAAGCTTGCAAATAGAATAAACGAACTTCTAAACAGCGGCAAAGCTGATGGTATCGTCGTTACTCACGGCACAGACACTATGGAGGAGACAGCTTACTTTCTAAATTTAGTCGTTAAAAGCGACAAGCCAGTTGTGCTTGTAGGTGCGATGAGAAATAGCGGCTCACTAAGTGCAGATGGCCCGCTAAATTTATTTAACGCTGTAAATGTAGCTATCAGCAAAGATAGCGTAGGCAAGGGCGTTGTAGTTGTTATGAATGATGAAATTCACGCGGCTCGTGAGGTGACAAAAACTAACACAACAGGCGTTGATACATTTAAATCACCAAACAGCGGCAAAATCGGCACAGTCTTTTATGGCAACGTAAAATACTATATGAATCCGATCAGAAAACACACAGCAAGCTCGGCTTTTGACCTAACTGGTGTAAAAGAGCTTCCAAGGGTTGATATCATCTACTCTCACGCAAATGACAATCCTGACTTTGTAAATGTAGCTGTAAAAAACGGCGCAAAAGGTATCGTTAGCGCTGGTCTAGGTAATGGCAACCCTTATTTTAGCGTGTTAGAGGCTCTTGGTGAGGCTTCAAAAGCTGGCGTAGTGGTAGTTCGCGACTCACGCGTGGGAAGTGGCGAGACAACTATGAACGGCGAAGTCGATGACGCAAAATACGGCTTTTTAACAAGCGACAATCTAAACGCTCAAAAAGCTAGAGTGCTTTTGATGCTTGCTCTTACAAAAACAAGCGACAAAGCTAAAATTCAAGAGTTTTTCTTAACTCACTAAGCTTAAATTCTCGTGGCGGATCTATTAAATTTATAGCTCCGCCCTCTCTTTTTTTCAAATTCACATTAAATTTAAGGCTCTAAAATGGGGATTAGCGCGCACTACTACGCCTACTTGCAAGATGATATAGAAAAGATCAAAAATGGCGGTGGCGGTGAGCTTTTGGACGAATACGACTTGAATAATTTTTGGGACGCGATGTGTAAGATGCTAACTGGCAAAAATTTCAAGCAGAGGCTTAAGGCTGGCGATATTTTTAGCTCAAATGAGCCTTTTAGCTGGGCTATTTTTGGGCGTAGTGCGCTAAACGAAGAGCTAAGCGAGATGATCTCTTATACTAACGCTTCGGATGTAAAAGAGGTGGCTAGGGCGATGAAAAATGTTGAGATTAGCGTACTTTTAGCAAAGATAAATTTAAAAGAATTCGCAAGCTCAAAGACATATCCTGATATCTTTGGGAGTGAGAGCGAATTTGAAGATATAAGGGCGAGTTTAAAAGAGCACTTTACTGGGCTTTTAAATTTTTACCAAAATGCCGCCGACAAAGGACTTGGCGTGATAATAGTAATAGGCTAAATTTCTAAATTTTTAGTGGGCTATTTTGTGGTTTAAATTTAGCTAGCTTTGAGGGCTATTAAATTTATAAAGCGCCTTTATATCAAAAGCTAAATTTATATAAAAACATACTTGGCAAATTTGCCATCTAGGCTGCGTGGCATATACGAAGCAACCATTAAATTCATTAGACCAAAAATGCCACTAGCGCAAAAGCTAAATTTATCACAATCAAAAGCAGGCTAAATTTGCTAATAAAGCGCTCTTTTATCATAAATTTATAGATTTTGATTTAGCATTTCATTAAAATTTCAAGGCATCTCATGAATTTCTTGCTATTTTTTATCACCCTTGCGCCCATCTCCATGATGCCAGGCATCAACATGACTTATGCGATGAGCGTTGGCATGAGCTTTGGTTACAAACACTCGTTTTTCGTGATGGCTGGGCAGCTTTTAGCGATCGCTTTTGTCTCGTTTAGCTGTATGCTTGGCGTGGGAGCGGTGCTGCATCATTTTGAGTACGCATTTAAGGTGCTAAATATCATCGCAGGCCTTTATATGCTCTATCTTGGCGTGATGCTCTTTTTTGGCAAGGGCGAGCTTAGCATCACAAAAGTCTCAAATTTGCCAAGCAAAAAGCAGATGTTTATAAATGGCCTCATCGTTAGCGTCTCAAACCCAAAGGCGTGGATATTTTTCTCAGCCTTGCTGCCTACATTTTTGGATAAAGAGGCCCCTTTTAGCCTCACTCGCATGTGCGTTATCACCGTAACGCTCGTTTTCATCGAGTTTTTAGCGCTAAATATCTACGCACTTGGTGGAGCTATGCTAAAGAAATTTTTACAAACGCACCTAAGGCTACTTGAAATTTGCACTGCCATCATCGTCTGCACGATCGGCGTGCTCTTGCTTTTTAGATAAATTTATCCCCCTTTTATCTAGCTTGGCTAAAATTTGTCCAGTTTGCACTACATTTTTAGCAAAAGGATAAGAGATGAAAAAATTTCTATTTATATTTACAAATCAGCCATATAACGGCACAGACAATGCTTACAACACACTAAGGCTGGCTAGAGCGCTAAAAGAAAAAGGAGAAGAGGTTAGGATCTTTCTCATGAACGACGCAGTCGATCTTGCGCGAAATAGCACCAAAAAGCCAGAAAACTACGACGTTGATCTAGTAGCGATGCTAAAAGAGTTGCACGCTGATGGCGCGATGCTTAAGGTTTGTAGCAGCTGCCAAACAAGGTGCGGTTTGCATGTGGGAGAGCCTTATTTCGAGGCTGAGGTGAAAGGCAGCATGGATATCTTGTCCGAGTGGGTGAGAGAGTGCGATCAGGTGATGACATTTTAGAGCAAAAAAGGAGAATTTATGAGTTTGACATTTAGTGTAAAAAATAAAAAGAAGCTACTTGGCGGATACGCAAAGGCGCTAAGTGAGCGTGAAATTTCAGCTCTTGTTGAGGGGCTTTTCTTTTTTAATAGCGAGCAAGAGGAGCCAAGCGCAAATGAGCTGGGTGCTGACGTGATGATAGCAGGCGTGTGGCAAAAGAGCGCTCGTGGCTTTGAGCTAAACTACGAAGATGGCGAGTATATCGTGCGCGTTTATACTCCAAGTGGCGTCGGAGACTGGCAGATCGCACTTGAGCTACTCTCAAAGCTCTCAGCCCAAACTGGCTCAAAAATAGAGTGCGATAACGAAAAAATTTATGATAGCGAGCAAATTTTAAAATTTGACTACGAGGCTGACATCGCAGCTGGACTTGAAGCGTTAAAAGATATAAAAGAGAAAAATCAAACGCTTTATATCTCTGGCGTGGGGCGTGATGTGGCGTTTGACGCGGTTATGGTAGATGAAATCTTTGCTAGTGCCAGCCCTGCGGCTAAATTTGATGAGATGATGAGGCAGGTGCAGTATCTTGACGCATACAGCGCAAAAGAGCACCTCTATCAAGACAAAGACGGCAATGAAATTTTTGGCGCATACACGCTTAGTGAAAATTTGCCGACCATCTTGCCTTATGCTCCATCTCCGTCGTGGCAGGCACAAGAGGCGCTTGGAGATCGCAAGGTATCGCGCTGGGTGCTTACGCTAGTTGTGGGCGTGGATGATAGTGACGCTCAAGTGCTTGATGAGTGTGAATATGGAGCTTTCATGGCAAATTTACCAAAAGAAAAATACCACTTCATCGACGCTGCAAACGTGCTTGTTGAGCCACTTAGCGAGGATGAGATGAAAGAGATTTTACAAAAGGCCAAGGCTTAAATTTATTAAATCCCAAAAAATGTAAATTCACCTCAGACTTGCTTAAAACTTAAGCCAGTTTAAGTGCATTTTTAAGCTCATAAAAGCCAGAATTTTACTGACTATACCGCTTTTTTGAGTATGATATGCATGGTTTAAAAAGGATAAAAATGAAAATTTTAAAGGCTATCTTAGCGGCGGCATCAGCGATTTGCTTTCTAAATTCGGCCGTTTTACCCGAAAGCGACTGGAGCAAAAAGGATCTATAAGGCAAGGTCAAAAGCATGACAACTACGGAGTATGAATACTCTATGGATGGCTCTGGCACGCTAGAAAATACGCGCGTGAAGCGAACGGAGTTTAACGAAAACGGCCATATAGTGCAAGAGAGTGAGCAAATAAATGGCTTGCCAAATAGCTCGGTTTTGTTTGAATACGGCAAAGACGGACTAGTGCGCAAAAAATATCAAGATAGCGCCGTTTATCTCTACGAATACGAATTTGACGGCGAAAATTTAGTCGCGATAGCCAAAGAAAAGTATGTCGAGGATAGATTTTACCCCCGAACGGAGAAAACCACCTACGGCAAGGACGGCAAAATGATCTCTCAGGCGATATATTCGGGCGGGACGCTAGTGACGGATGATAGCTACGTCTACGACAAAAAGGGCGTTTTAACGCGGATAGAAAATAATATGGAGCCGCGCAACGGCATAGAGATAAGCTTTGAGCGCAAACCAAATGGCGAATACAAAAAAATCACGCAAGCCCCAAACTCAAAATGGGTTTATTACTACGCAGCAAATGGCGATAAAATGGAGTATACGTCGGTAAATTACTTCGGCTCTGAGGCAAAAATCTGGCAAATCTTGCAGTTTAAGGATATAAGCAGGGACGAGCGGGGAAATTTGACGCATAAAACCTCGGTCAAATTTAAGCCCGCTGACAAATACTACGAAAACGGCGACATAATAAAGATCGGCTTATACAAAAAGCTACAAATCAGCTACGAATACTACGAATAAAATAAACACTCTTAAATTTACAATCCTGCTGGCGGAGGCTAGCTGGCTTGATAAAACTGAGCATCGACATTAAACTGCTAAACTAGGCGGTGCATGTTTTTATTTTTGCTTTTTAGCCATTTTGCCGCTAAATTTAGTAAGACTTAAATTCTTAGCTCATGCACATCGTTTAAAAGACCTTAAATTTACCCACACTAACCGATAGTTGCCGAGTTTTGATTATTTATTTAGCTTCTTTTGGTTAAAATCAGCCCAAATTTACAAAACTAAAGGTTAAAAATGAAACAAGGCAAAGTTTGGAAATTTGGCGATAACATCGACACCGACATCATCATCGCCGCAAGATATTTAAACACTTCAGACGAAAAAGAGCTAGCAAAACACATCATGGAAGACGCTGATCCTAAATTTAGCTCAAAAATAGCAAAAGGCGACATCATCGTAGCTGGCGAAAATTTTGGCTGCGGCAGCTCAAGAGAGCACGCCCCACTAGCGCTAAAAGAGGCTGGCATAGCAGCTGTTGTGGCTAAGAGCTTTGCGAGGATTTTTTACAGAAATAGCTTTAACACAGGGCTTTTGATACTTGAGATAAAAGAGACTGATGAGATAAACGAGGGCGACACGCTAAAGATCGACGTAGATAACGGTGTCATCGTAAATGAAAGCACAAAAAAAGAGTATAAATTTAACGCTATCCCTCCATTTATGCAAGAGCTTTTAAACGCTGGTGGCCTTATCGAATACGCAAAAGCGAAGATGAGCTAAGGAGCGGCGATGAAAAACTATAAAATTTGCGTTATAAAAGGCGATGGCATCGGCCCTGAGATCATTGACGAAGCGATAAAAGTTTTAGACGTCGTAAGTGCTGAGTTTGGTATCAAATTTGAGTACGACTACAAGCTTATGGGTGGTGCAGCTTACGATGTTTTTGGTGAGCCATTACCAGATGAGACGCTAAAATCTGCGCTTAGTAGCGACGCAGTGCTTTTTGGTGCGATTGGCGGCGAGAAATGGGACAGCCTGCCAAGACACCTAAGGCCAGAGAGCGGGCTTTTAAAGATCAGAAAAGAGCTTGAAGCTTATGCAAATTTACGCCCAGCCATCATCTTTGACGAGCTAGTGGATGCTAGCACGCTAAAGCCAGAGGTTTTAAGAGGCGTTGATTTTGTCGTGGTTCGTGAGCTAACTGGGGGGCTTTATTTTGGTCAGCCACGTGAAAAAGGCGAAGATAGAGCGTTTAATACGATGGTTTATTCTAAATTTGAGATCGAGCGCATCGCAAAGATCGCCTTTGAAACAGCAATGCTTCGCAAGAAAAAGGTCTGCATGGTCGATAAGGCAAATGTGCTTGAGACAAGCCAGCTTTGGCGCGAGGTGACTAGCGAGGTGGCAAAGGGCTATCCTGAAGTAGAGCTTAGCTTTATGTATGTCGATAACGCAGCGATGCAGCTAGTAAGAGCGCCAGCAAATTTTGACGTCATACTTACTGAAAATTTATTTGGCGACATTTTAAGCGACGAAGCGAGCATGGTTTGTGGCTCGATAGGACTTTTACCAAGTGCTAGCATGGGCGGCAAAGTGGGAATTTATGAGCCTATCCACGGCTCAGCTCCAGACATCGCAGGGCAGGGCATAGCAAATCCGATCGCTACCATTTTAAGTGCAGCGATGATGCTAAGATACGCTTTTGGCGAGAGTGAAGCGGCAAATGCGATAGAAAATGCCGTAAAAACAGCGCTTGCAAAGGGATATAGGACAAAAGATATCGCCGCTTTTAACGCAGTTGAAATTTGCTCAACAAGCGAGATAGGCGACGTGATAGCAGGATTTATCAAAAAATGAAAAACACGATCACTGAAGCACTGATCTACGAGGCGCAAGGGCTAAAAGATGACGCGCTTGAAATTTACAAGAACATCTTAAAACAAGACCCGTCAAACAAGGACGCCCTTAGCGCGATAAACCGCCTGAGCGGACTTCGCAAGGAGCGCGTGATAAAAAATGAGCAGATGAAAGAGTTTTTTATCAGGATGAAAAGTGACGAAGAGATAAATGAATTTAAAAGGTGGTTGATAAGATTATGAAGCTTGATGATATCGCTAGGATGGCCATTAGTGAGGTTAGCGCCGAGCTTGAGAAGATAGAGGCGTTGCAAAGCAAAAAGCAAGAAGAGCTTGAAAGGGAGAATTTAAAAAAAGAGCTTTTAGCGATGGAGGCTAGTGAGCAAGAGGCGGCTGAAGAACCAGAGCTTGAGATAAGTGCGCAAAGCGAGCCAGAGCCAAAGGTAGCGCAAATTTCGCCAAAGAGCAGGGAGATAAGTGATGAAGAATTTTTCTTAGCAAACCTTGCTGAGCGCATCGAGGTGCTTTTTGAGGGGCTTAAGCAAACTAGCGAGCAAGACCTTAGCCAAAGGCTCGAGCTAACGACTAAATTTTTAGAATTTACCCTTGCAAACATCGAAAATAGACTCCAAAATCTCTCAAAATAATAAATTTGAGGCAAAAACTGGTACAAGCATTTACAAAAATAGCGAGCTAGACTTCTTTAGGTCGCTATTTGCCCCTTTTAGCAAGCGTGTCTATCTAGTAGGTGGTTGCGTGAGAGATGCGCTTTTGGGGCGAGAAATTTATGATTATGACATCGAAGTTTATGATATAAAGCCCGCTAAATTTGACGAGCTGATGGCTGGCATAAGAGCTAATGGTGTTGGCAAAAGCTACTTTATCTACAAATACAAAAATTACGACCTTGGTCTGCCACGAAGCGAGAGCAAGACGGGAAATTCGCACAAAGACTTTGCCGTAAGCTACATAAATGATCCAAGCCTTGCAAGTCTTAGGCGTGATTTTACAGTAAATGCCATGATGATGAACATCTTTAACGGTGAAATTTTAGACTTTCATGGCGGTAAAAAGGACCTTGAGCGCAAGACGCTAAGGCACATCGATAGTGAGAAATTTAAAGAAGATCCACTAAGGGTGCTACGTGGTGTGCAGTTTAGCACTAGGCTTGATTTTAGCATAGCTGACGAGACGCTAGATCTTATGAAAACGCTTGATCTAGCGCATCTAAGCAAAGATAGGATAAATACTGAGCTCATTAAATTTTTTCGCTCAGAGCATCTTGAAAAAGGGGCGTTTTATCTTTTTAAGCTTTCACTTTTTAAAGAAATTTTTGGCGTGCAAATTTGTGAAAATGATGAGTTCTTGAGCGAGCTAAAGAGTGCTAGAAATTTCGTAAATGATGAGCGGCTATTTTTGTATATGCTTTTTGGTAAATTTGAGCTTGACGCAAAGGAAATTTTAGAGAAAATGCGCCTGCCAAAGAGCTACTTTTCTATCTTAAAAGAGCCATTTTTTAATGCTATGCCAAGCGATAGAGAGCTACTAGAAATCGCTCTAAATATGCCTATAAAATCGTGGCTTGGAGCTTACAATAAAGAGCGCATAGAGCGTGCAAAAGAGCTTGGAGTATATGAAGCTAAATTTGACGCAAAGGTCGATATGAGCGAGATCTTGGCGGCTGGCTTTAAAAATGAGATGATCGCCGCTGAGATAAAACGCAGACAAGAGCTTGAAATTTTAAGCTATCTAGCCAAGCGTAAATTTAGAAAATCTTAATCTTTAAAACTCTTAAAAGCCCATTTTGGCTAAAATGAGCCAGTTTATAACACTTTTTAAGGCAAAAATAAAGTTATGTTTAACATAGTCCTAGTCCATCCTCAGATACCGCAAAACACCGGAGCTATCGGCAGAATGTGCGTAAATGCAAATTTAAAGCTGCACATCGTTAAGCCAACTGTCTTTGATCTGAGCGAAAAGGCGGTTAGACGTGCTGGGCTTGATTATTGGAAAATCCTAAAGCCAAAAATTTGGGAGAGCCTAGATGAGTTTTTGGAGGCAAATTTAAGCCATAAAGAGCGATTTTTCTTTGCTACGACTAAGACAAACAGACTTTACTACGACGCTAAATTTGAGCCAGGAGATTTTATATTTTTTGGCGGAGAGAGCACGGGACTGCCAAGAGAGTTTATGGATATAAATTTTAAAAATGCCATAACGATCCCGATGGGAAAAGAGGGCAGGAGCTTAAATTTAGCCATGAGTGCTGGCATCATCGCGTATGAGGCGATCAGGCAAAACATCTCTAAATTTGACTTTAGGAGCGAGGTTTGAGAGCACTCTTTGCACTAGTTTTTGCCGTTTTTATGGCATTTGCAAGCGAGATAAGCATCGCAACTTATAATGTGCAAAATTTATTTGACTGCAAGGATGATGGCAGCGAATATCCTGACTTTAAATCTAGCACTTCAAAGTGGGACTGCGAGGCGGCTAGCTCAAAACTAAAAAGAACAAAACAGGTCATAGACGCTATAAATACCGACATCATCGCACTTGAAGAGGTTGAAAACGAGCAGGTTTTAAGGGCTTTGGTTGATGGCAGTGAGTATAAATTTATAGCCTTTAGCAAGGCAAAAAACTCTCCAGTCGGACTAGCTCTTGTGTCAAAAATAAAGCCAAGTGGCAATGAAATTTTTGAAGTGCCAAATGTAAAAACTAGAAACATTTTAAAGGTCGTTTTTGAGGTGGAGGGTAAGAAATTTAGCGTTTTTGTTAATCACTTCCCAGCTTATAAAAACGGCATAAATATGCAAAAAAAGGCCGAAAGAACGCTAAGAGCAGCTCTTATTGATGAACAAAATGCCATTGTTTTGGGTGATTTTAACTCGCCTTATGGGCAAAAATCTATCTTAAACGATATCATTGCAACTCGTGGATTTTACGATCTTTATAGCTTTTTAGCCCCAAAAGATAGATACTCCCATGCAGTCCATGGCAAAAAGCGTGCCATTGATCACGTTTTGCTATCGCCTAGCTTTATGGCAAATGGCGATCTAAGCTACGTTGATGGTAGTTTTGAGGTCTTTAAGCCAAGCTTTGTGGTTGATGAGCATGGCTTTGCAAAGAGTGATCTTTACTCAGATCACTTTGCGCTTAAATTTAAAATCTCAACCAAACCAAGTCCTGCTAAATCAAATGAAAATTTAAAAAAAGAAGCTAAAAAAGTAGAGGGTCAAAACTATAAAAAAGCTGACGTAGAGACGCTTTTTGAGCATCCTGAGGATGTGCCAGCGCTAGTTGAAAGAGCCGTTGTCATCTTAAAAGACAAGTATGGCTTTATCATCTCGAAAAATCGCCGTGGAATTTACGTTTTTGATCCTAAAAATAGTGTCGGCGTGGGCGATGAGCTTGACATCTTGGTCAGGCGAGTGAAATTTTACAAAGAGGCGCTTGAAGTGAGCTCTTATGAGATCATAAATGAGCATGGCACAAAAGATGTAAGCGAAAATTTACTTGATAGCTCAAAACTAAGTGAGGCTAGAAGTAGCGACGTGATCGCTAAAATTTCAGGTAGGCTAGAGAGTGGCTACTTGCATACACCGCATGGCAAGATCAGAGTTTATAGCAAAAAAAGGCTAAAAGATGGCGTGCAAGGCTTTGAGCGGGCGAGGGTGAAAATTTATAAAAACGAAAAAGAGATCGTTGTGGAGTAGATGGTGCAAATTTTAGATATTTTTATGATCGCAGCGTTTGTTTTGTTTGTGATATTTATGATAAGAGGCGTCATTTTGCAGGCGCAAGAGAAGGAGAGAGCAAGAGAGATGATAAGAGAAAAAAGAGAAAATTTTAATAAAAAGAGTGAGATATGAAAGAGTTGTTACTAGAGATCGGAGTCGAGGAGCTTCCAGCGATACCATTTTTAAGGGAGCTGCCAAACATCAATGCTAAATGGCAGGCTGTGCTTGAAAAATACAACATCAAAAGCGAGTTTAAATTTTACTACACGCCGCGTCGTTTGGTCTTTTTCCATGAGAAATTCCCGCAGGCTCAGCCAGATAGCGTGGCTAGTTTTGTTGGCGCACCAAAGCAAGTAGCGCTAAAAGACGGAGCTTTTACAAAGGCTGCTCTTAGCTTTGCAAATAAATGTGGCATAGATGAGAGCGAGCTTAAATTTAAAGAGATAGACGGCAAAGAGGTGCTTTACTACGAAAAAGAGGTAAAGGGCGAACCAGTCGCTAAGATAATGGGCGATATGGTTGAGGAGTTTTTAAAGAGTCTAAATTTTGGCAAGTCTATGCGCTGGGGCAATGGCGAGTTTGAGTTTATCCGACCGATAAGATCGTTTTTGTGTTTGCTCGGCGATGAGGTCATTAAATTTAATAAATTTGGCGTAGAGAGCAGTAACTCTACATATCCTCACAGAAGCGTTAGCTACGACAAGATAAAAATTTCAAATATAAAAGAGTATTTTGATGGCTCAAAGAGCCGTGGTGTCGTGCTTGAAGCGGACGAGAGAGAAAAGATAATCCTTGATGAGTTTGAAAAGATCAGCCAAAAAAGTGGGCTAAAGATCGAGATCGATAAAGACTTGCTGGCTGAAGTCGTGGCGATCACTGAGTATCCAACAGCGCTTCTTGGCTCGTTTGAAGAGGAGTTTTTGGAGGTGCCAAGCGAGGTCATCATCACTTCTATGAAAGAAAATCAGCGCTACTTCCCAGTTTTTAAGGACGGCAAGCTCGCAAATGGCTTCGTTGTCGTTAGCAACGCCATCACAAAAGATTACTCGCTCATCATCAAGGGCAACGAAAAGGTGCTAAGAGCAAGGCTAAGCGACGCGATGTTCTTTTGGCAAAGCGACCTAGCGCACGAATTTGGCCCAGAAAAACTAAAAAATATAACCTACCTAAAAGAGCTTGGAAGTATCTACGAAAAAGAGCTTAGAGAGCTAAAAGTTGCTAAAAAACTAGCTTGCAATTACGATGAGCTGCTTAAAAAAGAGGCTGGCGAGTACGCGGCTAAGCTAGAGCGAGCTGTGATACTAAGCAAGGCCGATCTTACAACGCAGATGGTTTATGAATTTACCGAGCTTCAAGGCATCATGGGTGCTTACTATGCAAAGGCTAAAAATGAAGACGAAAACGTCGTTTTAGCCATAAAAGAGCAGTATCTGCCAGACGGCGAGGAGGCGCAGTGTCCAAGCAAGGTCTTTAGCTCGGTTGTGGCGCTTTCAAATAAGCTTGATACGCTAATGGGGCTCTTTAGTATCGGCAAAATCCCAAGCGGCACCAAGGATCCATACGCTCTAAGACGCGCAGCAAATGGCGTGATAAAGATCGTTTTGGCGCATAGCTTGAAATTTAATGTAAAAGAAATTTTAGAAGATATCGCAAAAGATTATAAGAAATTTGACGTTGAAGTGCTTATAAATTTCATCCTTGATAGGCTCTATACCTTCTTTGACGCAAACGCTTCTATAGTAAAAGCGTGCATAAAAAGCGGCGAAAAGGACATCTTGGAGCTAACTAAGATGATAGAGGCACTTGCTAAAATTTCAAGCGAGCCAAATTTTAGAGAGAATTTCTCGACATTTAAGCGCCTTGCAAACATTATAAAAGATGATAAATTTAGCAAGGTCGATGAGAGCCTCTTTGAGATAGATGCTGAAAAGGCCTTAAATGACGCATTTAAAGCGGTCGATAAGAGCCTAGCATACGAGCCAAGGCTAAAAGCGCTATTTGCTCTAAAACCGCAGATAGATGAGTTTTTTGACAAAGTTATGATAAACGTTGAAAACGAGAAAGTGCGAAATAACCGCGTCGCGATCATCGGTCAAATTTATAGTGAGATATTAAAAGTAGCTGATATAAAAGAGATCAGCTTTTAAACTTATGCCAGCTTCGGGCTTTGCCTAGGCTGGCTTTAAATTTACTTCTTAAAAATATCAAATTCTGGCTCGTAAGCCTTAGTTTTTACCCCAAAATATCCAAGCACTGAGCTAAAGATAAAATCATGCGAAAGAGTTTCGTCTTTTCTAGCTTTTAGCCTTTTTAAAAGCTCGCTATCGCTTGAAAAGATGATAGCTGGGATGTGTTTTTGCTCATCTGGAGCGATAGAGTAAGGCAGGCCGTGTAAATATATGCCATTTTCGCCTAGGCTCTCTCCGTGATCTGAGAAAAAGAACATGGCAACTTCAAATTTATCTTTTCTTGCTTCAAGGGCGTTTATCAGCTCGCTTTGCAGATAGTCCTCGTATAAAATGGTATTGTCATAGGTGTTTGCTATCTCATCTGGCGTGCATTTGTTTAGCTCGGCAGTGTCGCATGTTGGGGTGAATTCTTTAAATTTGCTCGGGTAGCCTTTGTAGTAGATAGGGCCATGTGAGCCTTGCAAATGTAGCACGATAAATGTAGTGGAATTTGCATCTTTTATGACCTTTTTTGCCTCATCGAATATCACTTCATCAAAGCCTTCTGCTCTGTGCTCTGAAGTGTGGTTTTGATCAAGATTGTCGCAAACGCCCTTGCAGCCGCCGCTATTGTTATCAAAAAAGTATGTTTTTATGCCAAGTTTATTGATGATATCAACTAAATTTTCACGAGCTTTAGCTTCGCGGTTACTAAAATTTTCTCGCTTTAAGTCTGAAAATAGACAAGGCACGCTAGTCTTTGTGGCAGTCCTGCATGAGTAGAAATTTGTAAAACTTACCACATCTTTTTGCTTGGTAAATTTGTTTGTATCGTTTTTAGAGTAGCCATTTAGCGAGTAGTTTTTGCTCCTTTGTGTCTCGCCAACTATCAAAACTAAAATTTTCTTTTTATCGTTAGTAAGAGTTGCGTCATCTGCCACGTAGGTAAAAGGGAGCGGTTTTTGTGCCAAAGACTTTGCTAATCTTATGCCAGAGTAGATGGGGTAGTATGGGAGCAAAACGCTTATGATTGAGGCGTTGTGGCTCTTTAAAAAATGGTATAAAAATTTTAGACATGAGTGCAAAGATTATAGCTGCACTTGCAAAGCACTAATGACTATTTTTACCCTTGATCTAAGCGCACTTTTAAAACCTCCATAGCTAATCTTTACAAGCGCTACATATATGCAAGGCAGGATGGTTACAAAAATAAGCCAAAGAACTAAGCTAGCATAAAATAGCTAAATGCCTCTCTTGTGTCAGTGTGCAAGACGTTTAATAGCATGCTTTTATCTATAATGACGCCATAGGTTTTCATAAAGTAAGCAGATATGCTGCTAATCATGATGAGAAAGATAGCAAGAGGTTTTAGCAAAAATGGCACAAGCAAAATGCAAAAAAACTCCAGCAAAGAGCAAAATAAAAAATATGCTAAGTAGAGCAAAAAGCAGTATAGAAAAAGACAAAGTGTCGCCCGATAAAAATCCTAAAAATACGCCCTTAAATAAAAATATGTAGTTTATGAAAAACATATAAGCTACAAATAAAATTAAAAATTTTACAAAGCTTATATGTCTTATTTTGTCGATGTTTAGCATTTCTAGCCACCTTCTTTCAGGGGCGTAATGATAGAGCTAAAATGTAAATGGCTAGAAATTTAGAATAGAAAAACTATTTTTTCTTTTTCTTGCTTTTTAGCTTCTTGTTTTTTGACTTCTTTTGAGGCTCAGCCTTTTTCGCCTTTTGGCTATCTTTTACACTAAGCTTTTCTTTGACCTTTTGCATGTCGTTAAAGCCGATACCTTGAACCTTCTCAAGCTCCTCGACACTTGTAAATTTATGAGCTTTTCTATATTTTATAACGTTTAGTGCTTGGCTTTTGTTTAGTCCAAGGCTCATTAGCTCGCTCTTGCTAGCTGTGTTTAGATCAGCGCCGTATGCAAGGCTTGCAAGCGCTAGACAAAGTAAAATTTTTAATCTTTTCATCTTATCTCCTAAAATAATAATCCATCGTTTTCTTGATCTTGAATGATGTCATTTGTTGGCGTATTTTGCGGCAACGGCGAGTCGTTTGTGTAGTACTCATCAGCGCCGTTATAGTATCCTTTATAGACGCCATCAGGCTGCTCAAATGCACGTCTTAGGGTAGGGTAGAGCTTGATGTAGCCCTCCATAAATTTCTTAAAGACAGGTGCTGCTGTCCTGCTGCCACCCTCGACCTTTTTCATAGGGCTGTTATCGTCGTTTCCGTACCAGATGATGGCCTCGATATCAGGCGAATAGCCACAAAACCAAGCATCGATGCTGTTATTTGACGTACCAGTCTTGCCAGCGATCTGGATGCCATTTACCTTTGCGTTGCGTCCGGTGCCGTTGTTTACGACATTTTGAAGCAAGGTAGTCATCAAAAATGCCTGCTCAGGTTTTAGCACCTGCTTCTTTTGAGGCTCGTAGTCCATCGACGCGCCAAAGCTATTTTCTATATGCTTAATGAGCGTAGGCTCGACCACTTCGCCGTCATTTGGAAACATCGAGTAAAATTTCGCAAAGTCAAGTGGCGAAATTCCAAAGCTACCAAGTGCGATTGATAAATTTTCAGGGATGTCGTTAAAGCCCATATCTGTAAGCTGTTTGCGAACCGAGCTAAGACCAAGATCGTTTAGTAAATTTATGGTTGCGAGGTTGCGAGACTGGGTTAAGGCTGATTTTATCGTGATGTAGCCTTGAAAGCCGCCGCTATAATTCTTTGGCGTCCACTCTTTGCCATTGCCCATGTCAAACGTCCTAGCGATGTCAGCTACTTGAGAGACGACCGAGTAGCCGCTATCAAGGGCTATTTGGTAGATAAATGGCTTAATGCTAGATCCTGGCTGGCGCTTGCTCTGGGTAGCGCGGTTGTAGCTACTTTTTGCGTAGTCGATGCCGCCAATTAGAGCTAAAATTTGTCCGCTTTGTGGATGAGTGACGACGATAGCGCCATTTAGCATCTCTGGATTTGCCTTTTTATCTCTTTTTAAAATTTCATTGTAGCCATAGACTAAAGCGTCTTGAGCGATCTTTTGCACGTTTAGATCGACGGTGCTTTGTATCTTGTAGCCGCCAGTTTTTATATCGTCAAATTTCTTTGAAGCCTCTTTTATGATCTCATCGACCACGTAAGGAGCTTTATTTCTTGTGAGCGTATCGTCAAAGACTGCTGGCTCTTCAAGCACGCCCTTGCGGTACTCATCTTCGTTTATCCAGCCGATGCTATACATTCTCTCAAGAACCCTGTTTGCGCGGCTAAGCGAGAGGTCGAGGTGCTTTGTAGGATCATAGGTGCTTGGCGCTTTTGGCATGCCAACTAGCATCGCTATCTCTTTTATGCTTAGCTCATTTAGCTCTTTTCTAAAGTACCCCTCTGCAGCTGTTTTGATGCCGTAGTAGCCGTGCCCGAAATATACGTGATTTAGGTATCTTTCGATGATGTCCTCTTTGCTAAGCTCGCTTTCAAGCTTCATAGCAAGCACGACCTCTTTTATCTTTCTTGTAAATTTCTTCTCGCGGCTTAGGGCTAGGTTTTTTATGAGCTGCTGAGTTAGCGTAGATGCGCCTTCTACCAGCTTTCTAGCTTTGATGTCCTTTATCGCAGCTCTTGCCATGGCTTCTACGTTGATACCGCCATGCTCAAAGTAGCTCGTATCCTCGATAGCCACGAGCGCTTCGATGACACGTGGTGGGATGTCGTTATATTTTACGTAAATTCTATTTTCCTCAAAGATATTTGCGATGAGCTCATTGTTTCTATCAAAAATTTGTGTCGCAAGCTTTGGCTTGTAGTCGATGATGGTATAAGCGTCAAATCTCACCTGCGAATAAAAGTATAAAAACGCTCCACCAAGTGCGATGGCAACTACAAAGATAAATGCCAAGATATATTTCATAAAAATGCCTTTAATATTTTTAAATTTAGCCCCATTGCCGTGCTTGTCTCGCCGTGCTGGGAGATGATGTATTTTTTATTAAAATTTTCTATCGTCATGGCTCCAGCTTTGCCTCGCCACTCGCCACTTTCTAGGTAGCTTTTTAGATCTTGCTCGCTAAATTTGGCAAATTTATATGTAGTCTTGCTCACATTTATAAGCTCAAATTCGCCTAAAAATATCATCGCCGTATAGACGCTACACTCATTGCCACTTTGTAAATTTAGCATAGCAAGTGCCTCGTTTTCATCCTTTGCCTTGCCTAAAATTTTATCTCCACAAGCCACGCAACTATCTGCAAAGAGCAAATTTGTAAGCTTGTCATTTGCCATTAAAAACTGCTCTTTTTTGGCTTTTACGACGTTTTGGACGTAAATTTCAGGTTTTAGCTCTTTTGCTATCATGCTCTCATCAAAGCTGCAAGAAATTTGTTTAAATTCTATCCCGGCATTTTTTAGTAAATTTGCCCTTGTTGGCGAGCTAGAAGCAAGTGTGATCATAAAAAGCCCATATAGCTCACGCCAAGATAGACAGCCGCAAGCGAGGCTAGTAAATTTAGAGGCGTGAAGTAGTAGATGATTACGATTAGGCTTTCGTTTAGCTCGATCATCTCGTGCGATCTTAGGGTTTTTAAAGCCTTTTTGTATCTATAAAAGATATAGCTTAAATTTAAGAGTAAAAATAGCTCTATCGCCCATTTGGTCGCTACTATGGCACTTGCCATCGGATTTTGCATTTTGCCATCATCAAAGTAAAAGATCATTATCAGGCTAGTTAGCGTGATGCCAAGAACTAGCGCAAAGATAGCTAGTCCAAAGCGCCTTATGATGTGAAGCAAGATGTGATAGCGCTCTTTATCTTCAAATTTATTTTTTATAAAATAGCTTCCAGTAAGCACCAAACCAGCTTGTAGCCCTATAAAAAGAGCTACGAAACTAATGTGCAAGAAGATAATTAGTTGATCAAATTTAAAAAAAGCGATCTCTTGATGAATCATTTTTCTAAAGCTTGCCTTGCATACTCAAGTGAGCTTTTTATGGCGTCTTCGATAGCTAGAGCGTTTTTGCCGCCAGCTGTTGCAAAGTCGTCTTTGCCGCCGCCATTGCCACCTAGAATTTGCGCTGCAAATTTTACCCAAGCACCAGCTTTTAGTGGAGCATTTTTTACGCCAGCTGCAAGAGAAATTTTACCCTCTTCATCTGTTTGGATCAGCAAAATAGCAGCCTTTTCGTGTCCGTTTTTAAACTCATCTATCAAAGTTTTTATGTCGCCACCATCGATGTGTGCCACACAAAGCTTGGTATCATTTACATTTATAAAGGCTAGCTCTTCAGAGCTTTTAGCGTTTTTTAGCTTATCTTTTAAGCCTTTTATTTCGCCTTTTAGCTTTTTAACGGCATTTAGTGGCTCGGTGCTTTTTAGCTCATCTTTTAGCTCGTCAAGCTCGGCTCTAAATGACTTTGCTAAATTTAGCGCAGCTCTTGAGCAAACAGCCTCTATACGCCTAACGCCAGCACTTACACCACTTTCTTTTGTGATGAAAAATGATCCAATCTCGTCTATATTTTTTACATGTGTGCCGCCGCAAAGCTCTTTGCTGACGTCGCCAAAGCTCACAACTCTTACTTTGTCGGCATATTTTTCGTTAAATAGCGCGATAGCTCCGCTTTTTTTAGCCTCTTCAAGCTCCATAACCTGCGTTTTTGCATTTGCACCGTTTAAGATCCACTCATTTACAAGGTTTTCGACCTTTGAAATTTCTTCGCTAGTAAGTGCCTTTGGATGAGAGAAGTCAAATCTTAGCCTATCTGCCTCGACGTTTGAGCCAGCTTGAGCGATGTGTGTGCCAAGCACGCTTCTAAGGGCTGCGTGAAGCAAGTGTGTAGCACTGTGATGACGTGCAGTCTCCGCTCTGTCGCTGCCCACTTCAAGCTCAACTTCGTCGCCAACTTTTAGTGCCGCGCTAGTTTTTACTAAAGATAAATTTAGCCCGTGGAATTTTTGCGTATCAAGCACATTTGCTTTGCCTGCTATCTTGCCGCTATCGCCGCACTGACCGCCACTTTGAGCGTAAAATGGAGTGATATCAAACATCACCCAGCCCTCTTTGCCAGCATCTAGGCTATCTACATTTTTAAATTCTTCATCAAGTAGGGCTAAAATTTTACTTTTACTCTTAAGCTCTTCGTAGCCTATAAATTTATTCTCGCCAAATTTCTCAAGTAGCTCTTTAAAATCGCCCTTCGCACTCTTGTCGCCACTGCCTTTCCAAGCAGCTTTTGCACGTGCTTTTTGCTCGCTCATAAGCTCATCAAACCTTGCCTCATCGACCTTTAAGCCCTTTTCTCTAAGCATATCAGCCGTTAGATCAAGTGGGAAGCCAAATGTGTCATAAAGCTTAAACGCAGCCTCTCCGCTAAAAATTTCTTTTGTATTTTTTAGCTCACTCTCAAATAGCTCCAAACCACTAGCGATTGTTGCTAAAAATCTCTCTTCTTCAAGTTTTATCTGCTCTTTTACAGCCGCTTTTTTATCGTTTAGATAGGTGTAGTGTCCGCCCATAAGCTCGCAAACTTTATCGACAAGCTTATACATAAATGGCTCTTTTATGCCTAGCAAGTATCCATGGCGGATCGCACGGCGTAAGATGCGGCGAAGCACGTAGCCACGGCCTTCTTTATCAAATGTCGTGCCTTGAGCTAGCAAAAATGTGACTGAGCGGATGTGGTCGCTTATGACGCGGTAGCTAGCGCCACTTTCATAGACGTATGGTTTGTCACAAAGCTTTGCTACTTCGTTTATGAGTGGCATAAAAAGTGTGCTGTCGTAGTTGCTAAATTTGCCTTGCAAGATAGCAGTAACGCGCTCAAGTCCCATACCAGTATCGATGCTTGGCTTTGGTAGTGGGCTTAACTTGCCGTCCGTACTTCTTTCATACTGCATGAAAACAAGGTTCCAGATCTCCAAAAATCTATCACCATCTCCGCCCATGTAGTCTTCAGGTGTGTTAAAGTGCTCAGCGCCTTGATCGTAAAAAATTTCACTGCAAGGGCCGCATGGTCCAGTATCGCCCATCTGCCAGAAGTTATCGTGGTCTCCAAAGCGGTAAATCCTATCTTTTGCGATGTGAGTGCTCCAAATTTCAAACGCCTCATCGTCGCTTTCATGAACGGTTACATAAAGCTTATCTTTTGGCAGTTTTAGCACCTCTGTGACAAATTCCCAAGCGTAAGAGATCGCCTCTTTTTTGAAGTATTCGCCAAAGCTAAAGTTGCCAAGCATCTCAAAAAATGTGTGGTGGCGCGCTGTGTAGCCGACGTTATCAAGGTCGTTGTGCTTGCCTCCAGCTCTTATGCAGGTCTGACAGCTAGTGCGGATAGGTGGTGTTGGGCGTGGCACTTCGCCTGTGAAGATGCTCTTAAATGGCACCATGCCAGCATTTGTAAAAAGTAGTGTTGCATCGTTTGGCACGAGTGGTGCAGAAGCTACTACTTCGTGACCTTTTGATTTAAAAAAATCAAGATATGCCTTTCTTATATCTAAATTTTGCATTTTTATCCTCGTTAGTTTTAAAATTTTGCTTAATTTTAGCCAAAATTCGTTTGCGAAATTCTAAAAAGAGAAAAAATAGTGATATTTTGAAAACTATCTCTTGTTTTATCTATTTAAAAGCGATTTGTAAATAAAATAATTAAAAATTTCTAAAGTTTTAAAGGGTGAATGTGAAGCTAAAAATCGGCATTATCGGCTATTGCAGCACAGGTAAAAAACATTATTTAGAGCTTAGACGCTCAAACGAGTTTGAAATTTGTGGCATTTTTGACAAAGACAATGTTGATGAGTTTTGCAGAGCTGATTTTTATACTGATTTTAAAGAATTTATAGAGGTTGCCCAGCCTCAAGCAGTCGTGCTTTGCTCGCCAAGAGAGGAGATGGTGGAGGCATTTTGCCAGTGTGCAAAATATTGTCAAAATATCCTTATCTCACGCCCAGTTTTTAAAAGTATCGCAGATCTTAAAGAGATAAAATATGGCGCTAAAACAAACAAAACTAGGGTTTGCACGGGAATTTCAGAGCGTTTTAATCCAACTATCTTGTCACTTAAAAAAGCACTTTTAAAAGAAGATGAAATTTATAGCATTTCTATCGCTCATTTTAAGCCACTTTGTGACGGAAATATCATAAATGAGCTCTCAGTTTCTGACATCGATCTAGCAAAAAATATCATAAATTCTGAAGTCAGCGACTTTTACTACACTCAAACAAACAAGACAAATGCCAAAAGTGCCGATAACGTGGCGATAAGCTTTAAAAGTAAAAATCAAATTCTAGTGCATATCACTGACTCATTTTGTGGCTCACTAGAGCGCTTTAAGATAGAGGTAAATGCGAAAAATGGCGTCTATTTTGGCGATCTCATCGATCACAAGCTTCATCAAGTGAGCGAAAATGGACAGATGAATTTAAAGATAGATACAAATAATAGCGAGCTAAAAGCGCAATACGAGGCCTTTTACGATCTTTGCCAAAGTGGCGAGAGTGGCGAACTTTCAAACATCGATGATGCGATAAAAATAAGAGAACTATTTTGATGAAAAAAGCTCTTTTGCTTTTAAATATGGGCGGTGCAAACAGCCTTGACGATGTCGAAATTTTCTTAACAAATATGTTTAATGACCCGTATATTTTGGGTATAAAAAATAAATTTTTAAGAAAATTTGTAGCTTTCATGATCACAAAAGGCAGGCTAAAAACTGCGAAGCACAACTACGAGCAAATAGGTGGCAAGTCTCCACTTTGCGAGCTTACAGCTAAGCTTTGTGAGAAAATTTCAAGCTTGCAAAATGAATTTGACGCGGTTGATTTTGCGATGAACTACACTTCGCCATTTGTAAAAGATGTGCTTAAAAAGTATGAAAAATTTGATGAGATAGTGCTTTTACCACTCTATCCTCATCACTCACAAACTACGATAACTTCGAGCTTAGCTGATTTTAAAAAGGCAAAAGAGGAGCTTAATTTTAAAGCTAAAATTTCACTTTGCGAGCCATTTTATGATGATGACACTTACAATAAGATCATTATCTCTCACATCTGTGAAGCGATAAAAGATACCGATATAAGCGATGTTAGCCTCATCTTTTCAGCCCACTCTTTGCCTCGCAAGATCATTGAAAAGGGTGATATCTACGAAAAACACATAAACGAGCATGTGCAAATTTTAAGCAAAATGCTAAAAGGGCAGGGGCTAAATTTTAAAGATGTAAGCCTTGCTTATCAGTCACGTCTTGGCCCAGTTAAATGGCTGGAGCCATCTCTAAATGAGGCTTTGGCAAAGTGCGAAAATAAAAAAGCGCTTATCTATCCGCTATCTTTTTGCATAGATAATTCTGAGACCATTTTTGAGCTAGTTATCGAGTATGCTAAGCTTGCTAAAGAGCTAAATTTTAGCTTTTATAAAGTAGTAGAGTGTCCAAATTTTAGTGATGAATTTGCTAGTTTTATCCTAGAAAAGTCAAAAAACGCTAGAGAATTTAGCCTTTAGGAATAAATCTTGCTTATAAAAAACATCTCAAATTTAAAAGGAGATGTATGAAGGTTCAAAATAACGATATTATCGATTATTTGTTGCAGTCAGGCTCAAGCAAAGCTAAAGATAAAAAAAATAGTTTTGATGAAATTTTAAGTCTAACGCTTGATAAGATCACAAGCGAGGCAAAGGTTTCAGACAAGCTTGAGCAGTTTAAGAAAAGGCTTACAGAAATCGGTGCTGCTGGCTTTATAAATGAGCTAAATTCAAACAAGATAGAAGAAAAAATAGCTCAGAAAAAAGAGGAGCTAACTGAGCTTTTAAGCATAAATGATCCGACCAAAACGCAGGATCAAAAAAATGAGCTACTTAAAATAATGGATAAAATTTTAAGTGACTACCGCAAAGAGCTAAACATGGCACTTACGAGCCAAACACTGCTTGAGAAGCAAAATAGCCTTGGCAAAAATACAAATAATTCTGTAAATTTAAGCTCTGTCTTAAATGAACTTGGACTTGCATAAATTCTGGATTTAGGCCACTTGCCTAGATCCAAATTTCTACTTTAAACTCTAAATTTGAAATTTAATATTTATATCTTAGAAATTAAATTTAATCTAACGCTGGTTTTTGCTTTTCTTTATCGTTTTTAAGCTTATCTTTTTTAGCCTCAAACTCGGCTATGACATTAGGGTCTGGGAATAAATAGCCATCTTCAACCATTAGATCAACGGCCTTTTTAAATGTCGGTAACGCACTTTGCGCACCAAAGTAGTAGTAAGGTTTTTTAGGGTCTCTTGCTAAAACGCCTATGGTGTAGCTGTTGCCTCTTGTGTCGTTTACGAAGCCAAAAAAGGAGCCGTTATAGGTGTTGCTATATCCGCCTTTGCCAGAAGCGATGTGCGCGGTGCCAGTTTTACCGCCTATCTCAAGACCTGGCGTAAATGCCTTTAAGCCAGTACCTTTTTCAACTGTTTTTATCAAAATTCTCTTCATTATCTTTGCGGTCTCTTGCGAGATGACCTGTGCTGGCTCTGCTTTTGGCAGATCGTAGCGCTTGCCATTTCGCTCCAGATATGCCACCATGTGCGGCGTCACCTCGATGCCTTTGTTGTTAAAGGTATTATAAGCTTTCAAAAGCTGCATAAATGTCGCTTGAAGGCCGTATCCGTAGCTAACCGTCGCCTTATAGGTCGATGAATTTAGCTTTGTAACTGTTGGCATCATACCCACTTGCTCGTATGGCAGGTCGATGCCTGTCTTTCTTGAAAAGCCAAAATTTAAAAGCCCTTGATAGATTTGCGGACCATTTAGGCGTTCTACTAGCTGGATCATACCGATGTTTGAGCTGTGCACGATGATGTCTTCAGCGCTCATAAAAGGCTCTGGGTGGGTATCTTTGATGATTCTTTTGCCTAACTGATAGCGACCGTTATAGGTATTTACTAGCTCAAAAGGATTTACCTTTTTTTCTTGAAGCAGTATGGAGAAGATAAATGGCTTAAAAACCGATCCAACCTCGTATGCATACTCGCTTGCGCTCGAATTTAGCGCGCTGTAGTCTTGCTTTCTTATATTTGAAGGATCATATCTTGAGCTAGAAGCCAGGGCTAGAATTTCGCCATTTTTGCTATTCATTATGCAGATGATTAGCTCTTTTGCATCTAGAAATTCACGTTTTTCATCTAAAATTTGCTCTAACTTAGTTTGAAATTTAAGCGGTACAGAAAGCACCGCGTTGTAGCCATCGACCCTCGTTGCTAAATTTGAATCGCTGGTTAAGATTATATTGTTGCCAATATCACGCGGGCCAAGGATTTTGGCGTTTTGTATCGGAGCTAGGTAGTCCTCGTAGTATCTCTCAAGCCCTTTTACGCCTTTGCTTTTAGTAAGTGCGTCGCTCTCTGTTTTGCTCACGTAGCCAATAGCTGGCGTTAGGGCGTCTTTTGACATAAATTTACGGTTTTGACCGCTCTCCATCACGCGCATACCTTGAAATGAGGCAAGCCCAGTCTTTGGATCAAGGTACGAGATTAAAATTCCCTTGCGATTTAGCTTTCTAGAGAGCTCTTGAAGGTAGGTAGCGCCCTTTGCGTCGATGCTGTAAGAGAGCGTGACAAGGCCTTTTGTGCCGTTTATGATCTTTCTTACTTTGTTTGGATCGTCGCCGCTGTAAAGCGAGTAGAGCTTGATAAACATCTCTTTTTTGTTTGGATCGATGTTTCTGGTGTCAAGCATCACTTTGTAGAGTTTTTGGCTTGATGAGATGCTAAAGCCGTCTTTCGTGACGATATTACCGCGGATTGCGGTATTTACGTCGCTTGTTTGAAGCTTAGGAAGCTTTCGCTCGATGCTTGCTCTATAAAATATAACAAGCACAAAGATTGAAATTCCAAAAGTAATTAATAAAAAAAGTATGGTTATTTTTGATTTTCTGGAATTCATTCAATGGCTTAAATTTGCGTTCTTGAAATTTCTTTGTATGCGCTTAGCGCTTTGTTGCGAATTTCTAGCATAAGCTTCATACTAGTCTCTGCTTTACCTATGGCGATAGCTGCTTGGTGCAGGTCTTTTACCTCGCCAGTTGCAAGGTCTGCGATGGCTTTATCAGCGTTTATTTGAACCTTATTTAGCTCTTTTAAAGAGTCGTTTAGTGCGTTTTCAAAGCCGCCTTCTTCGCCTGCTTTTGCTATTTTGTTTGAATTTTCGCTTTTGTTTAACTTATCTAAATTTATGCTATTTATCATTATGCTTGTCCTGAAATGAGTGATATCGCACTTTGTGCTATTGTTTTTGCGTTTTGAAATGACGCTACATTTGCTTGATAGGCCCTTGTCGCCTCAAGCAAGTCAGCCATCTCGATAACTGGGTTTATATTTGGAAATGCGACGTAGCCATTTGCATTTGCGTCTGGGTGGCTTGGGTCGTATTTTAGTTGAAAGTCCTTGTCATCGCGTACCACTTTATCTACGATCACGCTAGTTAGGGCAGGGTGAGCGTTTTTAGGTGAGCTTGGATCATCGAGTGGATTTTCATAATCAAGCAGACTTTGTGAGTTTTTAAGCTGATCGTTTAAAATTTTATCAAAGTTCATCTCTTTAAAGATAACCTCTTGTCTTCTGTAAGGGCCGCCCTCAGCTGTTCTTGTGGTTTGAGCGTTTGCTATGTTTGAGCTGATGACGTTCATCCTGAAGCGTTGTGCGCTTAGTCCGTATCCGCTAATATCAAAATCATTTAAGTATGACATCATCTCTCCTAGTTCTTAGCACTTGCGTCTATTACGCTTTTAAAGATATTGCCCTGAGCTTTGTAGGCGCTATCAAGGGCGTTTATCATAACTGTATTTTTGCCCATTTCTGTTGTCTCAACATCAAGATCAACCGTGTTTGCATCGTTTCTAGCCATGTGACCATCGCGCAAGAAAATTTGAGCTGTGTCGCTTTTTGGAAAATCAACCGCAGCCATGTGCGCTTCGTTTGTTTTAGCTAAATTTAGTTTTTTGCTCTCTGAAACGTTATAAATTTCATTTGCTTTTTCTCTTAAAACATCTTCAAATCTTACATCTCTAGCCTTGTAAAATGGCGTATCAACATTTGCAAGGTTTCCAGAGATGAGCTTTTGGCGTAGCTCTCTGCCTGCAAGGGCTGATTCGACGAGTGGGCTAGATTTTGATCTATCTAAAACAAACATTTAAAGTCCTTCTAAAATTTCACACATTTATAAGCAAATGATGTTCCAAATGTAAGGCAAATTTATTTTGTTTCATAGATTTTTGCCAAATCTTCTTTCATTTTTGTGACTTTTATGCCGCCAAGATAGTATTTAACTCCGTATTGTCCGCTATCTACGTCTGTTAAAATTTGATATTCGCCGTTTTTTATCACCACTTTAAAAGGTAGTGCGATCTCATGTTTGTATTCGATATCTCTTACGATTTGCTCGGCAAGCCTGTCATTTATCTTTTGATCGTTTGTTATGAAGTAGTAGGCGTTAAATTTTTGCATAAATTCATGTAAAACATACTCATTTGTGACATTTTCAAAGTGAGTTAGCCCAATTAGCGTAAATTTATCTTTGTTTTCAAGCTGATATTTTGTAAGCTCGGCTGCCTCTTTTTGGCAAGGCGGGCAAAATGTGCCAAAAATGTCGATCATTAAAACTTTATTTTCATCATTTTTGATAGCAAAGCCGTGATCTTTTCGAACTAAAGTAAGCTCCTTGCCGCTTACATCTACAAGTTTGACCTCTTCATTTGGGCTAAATTCTTTAAAATTTGCACTGCTGCTCTCATCTTCGCCACAACCAAAAAAAGCAAATAAAGCGATTATTAAAACAAGTAAATTCTTCATCTTATCCCTTAAACATATCTTTTTATGGCAGCTCTTGCCTCTTTGTCTGCCTCGCGTCTCTTTAAAGTTTCGCGCTTGTCGTGTAAATTTTTACCTTTTGCAAGGGCCAGCCTTGCTTTTACGATGTTTTTATCGCTTAGATAAAGTGCTAAAACAACTAGAGCAAGCCCATCTTGTGAGACTTGACCGAAAATTTTATCGATCTGCTTTCTATGCATCAAAAGTTTTCTGGCTGCTCGCTCATTTGGACGAAATGCGCTGTGTGTGGTTTCAAGATAGCTGATATGGGCATTTAGTAAGAAAAGCTCGCCCTTTATGACGCGCACAAAGCTATCTTTTAAATTTGCTCTGCCAGCCCTTAGAGCCTTGACCTCGCTACCTTTTAAAACGATGCCAGCCTCAAAGGTCTCAAGTATGCTAAAGTCGTGCAAAGCTTTCTTGTTTTTTGCTAGATCTTTTATCAAAATTTTACCTTTTATTTTACGCTAAATACGCTACTGCCGCTGCCGCTTAGAAATTTATCCCTAAACTCATTCATCTTCGGATAGAGCTTAAAGCATGGGGCAAAAAGATCGTTTAGCTCCTCGTTTTTATAAATTTCAAGTAGTTCTTTGCTCTTTAAATTTTGCATCTTTTTTGCAGCATTAACGTCTATGTATTGTAAGAAATTGCTTCTAAATTCTTGATAAACCATCGGTGTGGAGCAAAAAACATTTGGCGTGAAAATATTTAAATTTGGCACTTCATCGTCAAATTCTTCTATGATCTCACCTATGCCGCTTACATTTGCTGCCTTGTATCCGCTTACAAAAAAGGCCACATCAGCGCCGATTTTGGAGGCTATTTGCATCAAATTTTCGCGTTTTATATTTAAATTTAGCTCGCCATTTACCATTAGTAAAAAGGTGGCAGCGTTTGAACTGCCTCCTCCTAGACCAGCACCTATTGGGATTTGTTTGTTGATGATGATTTTATGAGAGCTAAAAAACTCATCTAGCTCGTTTGAAAAGCCAGCTTTTTTTAGCTCGTCTATCGCTTTTTGGATGATGTTTTCTTTTATCTCTTTGTTGTCACATTCTATAGCAAAAGAATTTGACTTTTCAAAATAAATTTCATCAAAAAGCTGCTCGCAAAGAACAAAACGTGACAAAATTTCGTGGTAGTTGCCTCTGGTGCCAACTACCTTCAAAAATACGTTGATCTTTGCAAAGCTTTTCATTTCTCGATTTTTTTCGCAAGCTCGTGGATATCGGCTTCGCTTGCTTTTTTGGTGGCGTGGATATTTTCGTTTTTGATATCGTTTGCCAGCTCGCTTCTTAGTATCATTGTGTTGCGCGGGGCCTCGATACCAAGCTTAACGGTGCTTTTTGAGATACTTACTACGACGACTTTTATGTCGTTACCTAGTAAAATTTCTTCGTTTTCTTTTCTTGCTAAGATTAACATTTTTCTACCTTGTTTAAAGTGTAATTTATAGTATCATCCATGATTTGGATTACGCTCATAAATTTATCATAATTTAGCAAATAAATTCCTTGTGTTTGTGTTTCAAAATCGTTAATTTTTAATTTCTTGCCGTCTAGTATGTTGTTAATATCCCCAAAATACGTGTTTTGCTCAATATTTAAAAAATTGCAAATATTTAAAAATTTTTCATTTTCATAGCGAAATTTACCCTCGCTTACCCTCTTTAATGAGCTTAAAGTTACATTATAACCAACTTTTTGCCCAAAAATTTCTGCATAAGAGCGGATGTAACTCCCCTCACTTACACTTAAGCGAAGTGTCAAAAAAGGGTGTGAATAATTCAAAATTTCACTCTCGTAAATTTCCATTATCTCTGGCTTTAGCTCAAATTCTTCGCCGCTTCTTGCTAGTTTGTAAGCCCTTGTGCCATTTACATGTTTGGCGCTAAATTTTGGCGGGATATAGCTTATCTTACCAGTTAGCTCGCTTCTAATGGCTTCAAGTTTTTCTAAATTTAGCTCTTTTACATTTGAAATTTTAGTGATATTTTCATTATCCATGCTAGGACTGCTAGCTCCAAGCCAGATCGTCGCCTCATAGACTTTTGGGCTTTTATCTAAAAATCTAAAAAATTTCGTATATGAGCCAAAAGCGACTATCAGACAGCCACTCGCAAATGGATCAAGCGTGCCTGAAAATCCAGCCTTTTTAACGCCATATTTTCTTTTTAGTCGTCCTAAAAAGTGGTTTGAGCTCATGCCAGCAGGCTTGTTTGCCACGAAAATGGCGTTCATACGGCCTTTTCCACGAAGCTTGACATTATCTCTCTTACATTGCCACCAAAATTTATAGTAAGTTTAAACTCTTTTTTGATCTTGCTAACCGCGCTCACCCTGCCGATACCAAAAATTTTATGTTTAACAAGGTCGCCTTTTTTAAATTCATTGCTCTGTTCGATAACTAGCGAGCCATGCGTGATACCGCTCTCGCTTAAAAATCTACTCTTATTTAGCCTCGTGCGCTGACCTTTGTAAAAGCGCGAATTTGCAAAGCTAAGGCTAAGTGTCTTTTTAGCCCTTGTTATCGCCACGTAAGCTAGCCTGCGCTCCTCTTCGATGTCGCTACCATCGCCAATGAGCGGAAAAAATCCCTCTTCAAGGCCGATTACAAAAAGGTGTTCAAACTCAAGCCCCTTGCTAGCATGCACGCTCATAATGCTAATAGCCTCGTCGCTAATGCCATCTTGCTCGCTTGTTAGCGTGATCTCGTTTAAAAACTCTTCTAGATCAAAGCTTGGATTTTGCTTGATCTGATCTTTTAAAACAGCGTAAAACTCATCGATGTTTGCCGCTCTTTCAGCTCCATCTGGCAAGCTCTCGTAGTATTTTTTCACGCCAAATTTAGCTTCAAATTTATCTATGAGGTCAAAAACCGAGCTGCTTTCTTGAAGCTCTTTTAGGTTGTTTGCAAATTCAAGAAGGGCTGATTTTACCTTTTTACTAAAGGCTTCATCGTTATCAGAGATGTTTGAGATCGCCTCGAAGATAGAAATTTTACCCTCAAATGCCATCTTTTCGAGCTTATCAAGGCTCACTTTACCTAGGCCTCGCTTTGGGCGGTTGATAATGCGTCTTATTGAAAAGTCATCGTTTGGATTGTTTATCAGCCTTAGGTAGCTTATGATATCTTTGATCTCGGCTCTTTCATAAAATTTAACTCCACCGACCATTTTATAGGCGATCTGCTCTTTGTTTAGCCCATCTTCAAGCGAGCGAGAGAGTGCGTTTATGCGGTATAAGATCGCGATATCTTTTGCCTGCACGCCTTTACTTAAAAGCTCTTTTATATTTTTTGCGATCTTGCCAGCCTCGACGCTCTCATCAAAGCTCTCTATCAAATTTACAGCTTCGCCTTCGCCTTTTGTGCCCACAAGCTTCTTGCCAAGGCGGTTGCGGTTATGATCTATTAGCTCATTTGCAGCCTTTAGTATCGCCTCGCTCGAGCGGTAGTTTTTCTCAAGTCTGATGATCTTTACATCTTTAAATTGATCTTTGAAATTTAAGATATTATCTATCTTTGCACCGCGCCAGCCGTAGATGCTTTGGTCATCATCGCCAACCACACAGATGTTTTCGTGGCATAGACAGAGTTTTTTTAGCAGTTTATACTGAAGGTCGTTTGTGTCTTGATACTCATCGACCATTATATATTTGTAGCGGTTTGAAATTTCTCTAGCAAGATCTTCGGTTTCGTCTAAAATTTTATATGTAAGCCCTAGCAGGTCGTCAAAATCAACAAGGTTGTTTGCCTTTAAATAGTCCTCGTACTTTTCATAAATTTGCGCTGCTTGCTTGTAAAAGTTGTCCTTGCTCTTGTCAAATGAAGAGAAATTTGCATTTTTATAGACCTCTTCGACACTTAAAAGTGAGTTTTTGTAGTTTGAAATTTCGCTTGACAAAATCGCCGTGGCTACTGGACTTTCAAAACTTTTGATGATGCGTTTTTTATCGTCTGTGTCGATGATGACAAAGTTATTTTTTCTGCCAAGCTTTTCTATATAGAGCTTTAAAAACAAAAGTCCAAATTTGTGAAATGTGCAAAGAAGCGGCGAGTAGTTTTTGCCACTTTGGCTTAGCATCGCCATGGCTCTGCTACGCATCTCGTTGGCGGCTTTGTTTGTAAAAGTAAGAGTTAGCGTGTTTGCCGCATCTATGCCAACCTCGCCGATGAGATAGGCAAGCCTAGTCGTGATAGTCTTTGTCTTGCCACTGCCAGCACCTGCTAGTATGAGCATCGCCCCGTCGATGTGGGTGGCTGCTTCGCGCTGGGCTTCGTTTAAATTTGATAGTAAATTTTCCATTTTTCGCTTTTTAAATTTTCTTTTGATTTTAGCCAAAAATGCTTAAAATTACTATTTTTTCTTAAATATATCTTTATTTTTTGGGTTTTGTAAAAAGACTGAGGCTGATTTTTTAGCGTGATCGACTTGCTTCTCTTTTGGCTTATAAATGGAGAAATTTACGAGGATCGGGCTATTTTCAACCAAAATTTGAACCACCGCACCAAGTGGAAACGATACCACTGAGGCGAAATTTTCACTACCAAAGCCAGCCTCAAAGCTAAGCTCATCTTGCGTCAGTCTCGCACTCTCAAGCGTATAACCACCAAGTGAGAACATAATGACTGGCATGCTAAAGCCACTGCTTATCTCATCTGGCAAGCTAGGCTCAAAGCTAACTAGCGGTAAATTTGCCATAACTGAGAAATTTAGCCCCTTTTCAAGTAAAAAATCAATGCACTCATAGACGTGCATCTTCATCAAAAGCGCAAATTTCTCATCGTCTAAAATTTCGTCTAACATCTTAATCCTTTGAAATTTCTAAAAACTCATCTACTAGTTTTTTAACCTCGTTTATGCCGATCTGCCAGAAATTTTTATCATCTATGTCAAAGCCAAATTTATCCACAAGCTCCCTTGGGCTAAGGCTGCCGCCAAGACTTAAAAACTCGGTGTAAATTTCGACAAAATTTTTGCATTTGCCGCTTTTATAAAGCCCAAAAAGTGCAAGCACAAGAAGCTGCGCATAAGAGTAGGCGTAGCAGTAAAATGGCGTGTGGATGAAGTGCGGGATGTAGCTCCACCAAATTTTGTAGTAGTCATTTAGTGTGACGCTTTTGCCAAACATCTTTTTGCTCTCTCTTAGCCAAATTTTATTTAGCTCATCTAGGCTGATCTCGCCCTCATGTGCATGTACAGCCCTTTCAAAGGTGGTGAAATTTATCTGGCGGTAAAGTGTGGCAAATATATCCTCGATCTTGCCAGCGAGCAGTGAAATTTTCTCTTTTTTGCTAAGGTTTTCTTTTACGTGGTCAAAAACTAGCATCTCGCAAAAGACTGAAGCCGTCTCAGCCGTGGTTAGCGGAGTGTCTGAGTTTAGGTAGCTTACACTATATGAGAGCTTTTGATGCACAGCGTGACCAAGCTCGTGAGCTAGTGTGAAAAGATCTCTTCGCTGGTTTGTGTGATTTAGCAAAACATAAGGGTGCGTGTCGCTTGATCCTGAGTGAGAAAATGCGCCACCTCGCTTGTTTGGCGCTGGATAAACGTCGATCCAGCCGTCACTAAAGGCGCTTTTGGCGATCTTGCCAAATTCGCTTGAGAAATTTGAAAATGCCTTTAAAACTATCTTTTTACACTCATCAAATTTATACTCCCCCTCGCTGCTAAGAGGCGCGTATCTATCGTAGTCATAAAGCTTTTTAAGGCCTAAAATTTCTCTTTTGCGCTCGTAAAATTTAGCAACTAAATCAAAATTTTTCTCAGTTACAGCGATTAGCGAATCAACGCTTTTTTTAGTGATTTGATTTTCAAGGTGTCTTGGCTCTTCAGGAAGCTTGAAATTTCGCAGCTCGCAGCTCGTTTTTAGATCAGTTTTTATCATATTATATATGTAGCCAAGGAGGTGCTGGTGCTTGCTAAGCTCGTTTGAAAGGCTTTTGGCGGCCAGTTTTCGCACGCTTTGGTCGCTCTCATGAAGCTTGGCTAAAATTTCCTCTTCTTTTAAAAGCTTGCCTTTAAATTTAAACCTCATCTTGCTCATGCTCTCATCAAAAAGCCTTGAAAAGCCCTCAGCCCCGGTGCTTGCCGTGCGAAGTAGCACTCTCTCTTCTGCAACGCTTAGCTGGTGCGGTTTTGCTTTGGCGAGGTTGCTTAGATAGTAGCCATATTTTTTGGAGCTTTTTATGATCTCTTCTTGTTTTTTAGGGCTAAACTCATTAAATTTGATCTCAAAAAATATCAAATTTTCATTTGCTTTTGTCGCTATCTCATCGATCTTTGCGTAAAATGCGCCCTTGCTTGTATCTTTGGCAAAATTTAAAAAAGCGTAAGTCATTGCCTTTGAAATTTTAGCTATCAAGCTTTCATATTCGCCAAATGCCTTTAAAAACTCGTCTGTTTTTAAATTTTCATAAATTTCAAGGTATTTATCTTTAAATTTCTCGCACTCTTTTTGTAAATTTAGTGCGTTTTGTTCGCACTCTTTTTCGTTTGCAAAAAGTGCTTTTAGATCCCAAATTTGCATATTTATCCTTTGAATTTTTGGGACATTTTACAAAAAAATGGATAAAAGTAAAATTTCAGCCAAAATTTAGCTGAAATTTTACTGAGGATTATTCTGAAGTCTCTGAGGCTACGGCTGTAAAAAGCACGTCTGATGAGCTATTTAGCGCAGTTTCAACTGAGTCTTGGATGACGCCTATCGTAAAGCCAACTGTGACAAACTGCATAGCGATGTCATTGCCGATGCCAAAAAGTCCGCACGCTAATGGCACTAGAAGCAGTGAGCCGCCAGCCACGCCAGATGCGCCGCACGCACCAAGAGCTGAGACGAAGCAAAGAAGAAGCGCATCGCCAAATGTAACTGTGATAGATGGGATAGAATTTACCGCAGTAAGCGCTAGGATGCTAATAGTAACTGCCGCACCGCCCATGTTTATGGTGGCTCCTAGTGGGATAGAGATAGAGTAGAGCTCCTCTTTTAGTCCTAGCTTTTTGCAAAGCGCCATATTTACAGGAATGTTTGCAGCTGAGCTTCTTGTAAAAAACGCTGAGATCGCACTCTCTTTTAGGCAGATCATCACAAGTGGATAAGGATTTTTCTTTGTTAGTGCAAAAACCATCGCTGGATAGACGATAAATGCCACCACAAGCATCGCTCCAACAAGAACTAAGATCAGCTTGAGATATCCTGCAAGTGCCTCAAATCCAGTGTCATGAATGCTGATAGCAACCATACCAAAGATACCAAACGGAGCTAATCTAATGATAAATTTAACGATATGAGTTACGCCGTCGCTTATATCTTTAAATACCTTTTTGGTCTCAGGTGTAGCATATCTCATAGCGATGCCACCACCTATCGCCCAAGTGATGATGCCTATATAGTTGCCGTTTGCTAGGGCGGTTATAGGGTTTTCGACCATTTTATAGATAAGATCTTTTAGCACGTTTGTGATGCCTTGAGGTGCTGACATATCAGCGCTTTGCAGACCTTTTAGTGGTATCTCGATAGGAAATAAAAAGCTAGCAATTACCGCCACAACAGCTGCTAAAAAGGTGCCAACGAGGTAGAGCGTGACGATCTTTTGCATGCCTTTTGTATGACCAAAATCTTTTAAAATGATAGAGGTTGCAACTAGTACAAAAACAAGAATAGGTGCGATCGCTTTTAGAGCGCCTTTAAACAAATCTCCTAAAACTGAGGCTGAAGCAGCGATAGAATCAGCAGAACTAGCCTTTTCTTTGGCCTCATCAAGTTGTTTTACTTCATCTTGGCTAAGGCGAGTTTTTATGACTTCATCTACGCTTAAGCCACTCTCTTTTTGGATGGTTTGAATTTTAGCTGAGATTTGGTTGTAAGGGGCTGCTTGATAATGTGTGTAAAAGCCAACTAGGGCACCTAGGATGATACCAACTAAAATTTGAACGATCAAATTTCCATCGGCGTATCTTCTTGCAATGTTTTTAAACATATTCATTTGACACCTTAATAAATTAGTTTTTTATTGATTTTAGCTAAATGATTTTTAAATATAAAGAAATTTAAAAAGATTAATTCGCTTTTTATATGGATTTGTTACAATTACACAAAAATTTAACCAAGGAAAAGGACGAAAATGTATCTATTTACTTCTGAAGTTGTAAGTCCAGGTCATCCAGATAAATGCGCTGATATCATCGCTGATAGCATTGTTGATACTATTTTAACGCAAGATCCAAATGGACGCGTCGCAAGCGAAGTTTTTGTAGCCGGAAAAAATATAGTAATAGGCGGAGAGATAAACTCAAAGGTAAAACTCTCTTATAAAGACTACGAAAAGATCGTAAAAGACGCTCTTGCGCATATTGGATATGACGGAAAGAGCAACTTTACAAAAGAGCAGTGCTTGCATCCAGACGATATCGAGGTCAAAGTCTGCTTAAATCAACAAAGTCCAGATATAAATCAAGGTGTTGATCAAAGTGATGGCGAGATCGGAGCGGGAGATCAAGGCATCATGTTTGGCTTTGCAAGTTGCGAAGCGAAAGAATTTATGCCAGCAGCTATAACTTATGCAAGAATGCTTTGTGAAAAAGTATATAAATTTGCCAAAGCAAACCCTGATAAACTTGGCGTTGATATAAAAACGCAGGTTACGATTGATTACGGCAGTAAAGACAACTTTGAAAACTGCAAACCTCAAAGTATCCACACTATCGTCGTATCTGCTCCTTGCGTGGAGAGCATGAAGATAGAAGAGCTTCGCGCACTAATACAAAATTTAATAGACGAAACTGGCCTTCCAAAAGAGCTATATAATAAAGAAAAAACGATCATCTATATAAATCCAACAGGCAGATATGTAAATCACAGCTCACTTCACGATAGCGGCCTAACAGGCAGAAAACTAATCGTCGATAGCTTTGGCGGATATAGCCCAATAGGTGGTGGCGCTCAGTCAAGTAAGGACTACACAAAGGTTGATAGAAGCGGACTTTACGCAGCGCGCTGGATAGCTAAAAACATAGTCGCAGCTGGCCTTGCTAAAAAATGTATCGTCCAGATAAGCTATGCAATAGGCGTTGCAAAGCCAACTTCAGTTAGTGTTGATACTATGGGAACTCACGCAAACGGCGTAAATGACGATATGCTTTCAAATTTTGTAAGCGAGCATTTTTCTCTAACACCTCGCTGGATAACAAATAAATTTGGTCTTGATAAACCAAGCAAAGATACATTTTTATATGCAAAAGTAGCTGCAAAAGGTCAAGTGGGAAATGCAAAATATCCTTGGGAAAAGCTTGATGCGGTTGATACTTTCAAGGCTTTACTAAAAAAATAATCAAAAAAGTGGCTTTATCTAAAAGCCACTTTAAATCTCCCTTTTAAAACTCATCCAAAAATGCTTTTTTTGGCAAAATGATCTCGCTTTTTGAGCCATTTACGCTGTGATAGACCGCTTTATTATACTTTGTAGCAAGGTGTTTTATAAGCACTCTTTGAAGCACAGGCTCGCTACTTGGCACAAACCAGCCGTTGTTTGTGATAGCTAAAACCACGTCAAATTCGCCCTTATAAAGCTCCTCTCTTGTCGCTTCATAGCAGATAGCGTTTCTGATCTTTACTCCGTCTATCTCATAGTCACTAAAATTTTCAGCCTTTTTAAAGTCGCTAGCTCCGCCAAAAAATAGCTTATTTACGGCATCTTGCATAAATTTTGGCAGAGGAATTTCTTCTCCAAATGGCACTAAAAATTTCTTATCCATTCGTCTAAGGGTGCCATCTTGAAATAAAAATGCAGAGTTATAAATTTGCTTATTTTCATAAGCAAGCGCGCCAGCTACGATAGTTATCTGTTTTGAAAGCTCTTTTAGCTCATCAACAAGCAGTGGCTCATTTGTCATAAATAATGGAAACGCACTCTCTGGAAGCACGATGAGACGCTTTTGCTCGGCGATAGCGCTATTTATCATGTCTAAATTTTCATTTGTAAATTTCATGCGCAAGCTTTTATCCCAGCGCACTCTTTGAGCGACATTAGTATTTACTAGCTCCACGTCAAATGGCAGAGTCTTTGCCTCGTTACTTTTAAACTGCAAAGCGGCGATCAGGCAGATAAAAGCTAGGATAAATTTTAAAATTTTACCTTTTAAACTCAAAGAAATGGCTGCTAAAAATATAAATATAAGCCCTCTAGTATTTGGCTCAAAAGCGCCTAAAACAAGCGTTGCTTCAAGGTTAAACCAGTTAAAGCCAAATGGGTGCACGTAGCTTATTAAAAATAATAAAACGGCTCTTAGTACCACAAAGCTTGGAAAAGAGGCTATCCAAAACAAAAGTCCATAAACAAGGGCTACAAAGAGGATGACAAATGGGATAAGCCAGACAAGCTCGTAGTAGATAAAACTAAAGCCGATCCAGTAAAACCACAAAATCCCAGTAAAAAATCCAGCTGCGAAAAAGCCAGCTCTGCTTAAATTTATTATGACGTAAATTCCAGCTAGCGTGAGAAAAGGTGAGATGAAATTTAAAATTTGATTTTCAGCCATAGCTAAAAAAATGAAATTAGAAAGCAAAAAAGCACCGACAAAGGCTTTTATTATAATTTTAGTGCTAAAATGTCCGTTTAAAAATCTTACAAATAAGGAAATCCATGCAAAACGCTGATTTTTTAACATCATTACTACCTCTTGTTGTGCTTTTCGCCATATTTTACTTTTTGGTTATCAGACCTCAACAAAAACAACAAAAAGCCCACGCAGCAATGCTTGCAGCTCTTGACAAAGGCGATAAGATAGTAACTAATGGCGGACTTATATGCGAAGTGATTAAAGCCGAAAATGATTTTATCAAAGTTAAACTTAACGATGATGTAATCGTTCGTATAGCACGCGAGTTTGTAGCTAAAAAGATCGAAGATAAATAATGCGTAACGCAAGAGTTACATATAGGCTGATTATATTAATATTAGCCTTGGTTTTTGGTTTTGGCTTTTCGGTGCCATCTTTTTTTCAGACTCAAAGCGGAGCTAAAATTTCGCTAGGACTTGACCTTCAAGGTGGTCTTCATATGCTTCTTGGTGTTGAAACTAACGAAGCCATCCACTCTAAGATCAAGTCAATCGCTGGAAGCATAAATTATTATGCCAAAAAAGAAGATGTGCTCATTGATAAATTTAAGATAAAAGAAGATAGTGTTGATTTTGCGCTACTTGATAGTGACGAGGCTCCAAAGGTTGATAAGGCGCTTGCTGAGATAAAAGGGCTTGATATCAAAAAAGATGGTCTAAACTATCATATCACTCTTACAGAGCAAGAGAGACTTGATACGATCGAGTACGCGATCTCACAAGCTGTTGAGACTATTAGAAACAGGCTTGATCAGTTTGGTCTAGCTGAGCCAACAGTCGCTAGACAAGGCAAAGACAATATCCTAGTCGAGCTTCCTGGCATAAAGACTGAAGAAGACGAGCAAAGAGCGAGAGATCTTATCGCAAAGGCTGCTCACTTACAGCTTATGGCAGTTGATGATAAAAGACAAGATCAGGCTAATACAATGAGCGAGGCCGAGGCTGAAAGCTATGGTGACGTGATCTTTAAAGATGCTAAAAATGACCGTGTAAAATATGTCGTTAAAAATATCCCTGTGCTTGATGGCTCGATGCTAACTGACGCAAAGGTTGCGTTTTCTCAGCAAAATAACCTACCGATCATAAATTTCACACTAAATTCAGAAGGTGCTAGAATTTTTGGTGATTTTACTGGTGCAAATGTCGGTAAAAGGCTTGCTATCGTGCTTGATGGTAAGGTCTATTCAGCTCCAGTTATAAATGAAAGAATAGGTGGCGGCAGCGGTCAGATCAGCGGTGGCTTTACACTTGACGAGGCTCACGACGTAGCGATCGCGCTTAGAAGTGGCGCACTTTTAGCACCTGTTAAGATGCTAGAAAAAAGAAGCGTTGGTCCATCTTTAGGACAAGAGAGCATCAACCAAAGCATGGTAGCACTTGCTGCTGGATCTATTTTAGTCGTGCTATTTATGCTAGTTTATTATGGAATTTCTGGAATTTTTGCAAATATCGCGCTAGTTGCAGACGTTGTTATATTAGTTGCTGTCATGGCGCTTTTTGGAGCGACGCTTACCTTGCCTGGTATGGCTGGTATCGTGCTAACTATCGGTATGGCGGTTGATGCAAACGTCATCATAAATGAGCGTATACGTGAGCTTTTACGTGAAGGCGTGGCGATAAGGACAGCCGTTCAAAAGGGCTATGAGCACGCTATGAGTGCGATCATCGACTCAAACTTAACTACCATCATCACAGTTGCAGTGCTTTATGCTTATGGTACTGGTCCAGTTAAGGGCTTTGCTGTGACAATGGCCATAGGTATCATGGCTTCTATGCTAACGGCCATTTTAGGCACTCATGGCATGTTTGATGCGGTCATGGATAAGATAGAAAAAAGCGGAAATACCAGACTTTGGTTTGGTTATAAAAGGAGCTAGGGATGCAAATTTTCACTAAGGCAAAAGTTTATGATTTTATGCGGTTTAGATTTGTGTCACTCGCATTTTCTATATTTTTATTTGTTGGTTCGATCTTTTTGCTTGCAACAAAGGGTCTAAACTACGGCATCGACTTCTCTGGTGGTACGCTTATCCAGCTAAAATACGACACCAAAGCGCCACTTGATAAAATTCGCGACGCTTTTGGCACAAATGAAGTGCTTAAAAACGCCTCTGTTACTGAGTTTGGAAGCGAAGATGAGGCTGTTATTAGATTTTCAGGATCAAGTTCAAATTTAACTGGTGACATCGGCACTGAGATAAAGCAAATTTTAAAAGATACTGGAAATTTTGAAGTAAGACGTGTTGATATCGTTGGTCCAAAGGTTGGTGACGAGCTTAGAGAAAAAGGTCTAATGGCTCTTGGAATTTCACTAATTGGCATATTGATCTATATCACATTTAGATTTGAGTGGAGATTTGCGCTTGCTGCGATCGCAACTGAAATTCACGATATCGTTATAACCGTCGGTGCTATTTCACTATTTGATATTGATGTAAATTTAGACACTCTAGCGGCTGTATTAACGGTGCTTGGTTACTCGCTAAACGATACGATCATCATTTTTGACAGAATAAGAGAAGGCATAAAAGAGAGTAAGAGAACTGATATCGAGGGCGTTATCAACGAGTCAGTCTCAGCCACGCTTTCAAGAACTATCCTAACTTCAGCCACTACGATGATGACTGTTGTTGTGTTATTTTTATTCGGTGGAGATATGATACATGGATTTTCATTTATCCTTATTGTTGGTATCGTTATAGGAACGATCAGCTCGATCTACATCTCTTCGCCATTTCTTATCTGGTTTAAATTTAGCATCGAGCATTTTAGAGCTAGAGAGGCTGAGAAGCAAAGGATCAAAAAAGAGCGTGATAAAGAGCGTGCTATGTTTGAAAAAGGCGTTGTGTAAGGAGGGATAATGAACTGGGGAAAAGTTATCTACATATTTTTTGCGCTGATGAGTCTTACGACTACGGCGGAGTTTTTATATGATAAAAACGAGATCGCCCTTTTTGTGGCAGCTAGTATAAATTTGGTTTCTACGCTACTTAAGATCGGTGTTAAAAATTTACTATCAGCTGAGCTTTTTGCTAGCTCGCTGGTTGCTGATTTGCACCTTATACCAGCTTTTGTTATTTTGCAAGTCTCTGAAAATGCAACGCTTAGCTATTCATTAGCTATTGGCGCAGTCATTGCAAATATATTTTCACTAGCCTTGGTATTAATAGAATCAAGCAAATCACAAGAAGAATTTTAGGAGAAAAAATGGCTGAGAAGAGAAAATATGAGCCTTTAAAGATAGAAAAAAAGTGGCAAGAAATTTGGGATAAAAATGAAGAATTTGAACCAAAAGATGATCTAAACTTGCCAAAAAAATATATCCTAAGTATGTTTCCATATCCAAGCGGACGCATACATATGGGACATGTAAGAAACTACTCTATCGGTGATGCGCTGGCTAGATCATATAGAAAAAGTGGCTACAACGTGCTTCATCCTATCGGCTTTGATAGCTTTGGTATGCCAGCTGAAAACGCAGCCATAAAACATAAAATTCACCCTAAAATTTGGACTTACGAAAACATCGACTATATGAAAAAGGAGCTTGCAAGCCTTGGCTTTTCGTTCTCTAAAAAGAGAATTTTAGCCACATCTGACCCACTTTACACAAAGTGGGAGCAAAGCTTTTTTATAAAGATGTTTGAAAAAGGGCTTGTTTATAGAAAAAATGCCATCGTAAACTGGTGTGAATACGATCAAACCGTGCTTGCAAACGAGCAGGTTGAAGACGGAAAATGCTGGAGATGCGGTAATGATGTTGTGCAAAAAGAGCTTCCAGGATACTACTTCAACATCACAAAATACGCTAGTGAGCTACTTGAAGATCTAAAACTTCTTGAGGGCAAATGGCCAAATCAAGTCATCACAATGCAAGAAAACTGGATCGGCAGAAGCTACGGCTTGGAGTTTAAATTTAGCCTTGATGAGGCTTCAAAAGAGACTTTAGGTGGTAAATTTGACGGCTTTGAGGTATTTACGACAAGACCTGATACGATTTATGGCGTTAGTTACACAGCCCTTGCGCCAGAGCATCCTATCGTAAAAGCGCTTCTTGAAAGTGATAAATTTGATGAAAGCAAGAAGGCAAAGATAAAAGCAATACTTAATCAAAGCCCAAGAGAGCGTCAAGCAAGCGATAAAGATGGAGAATTTTTAGGAATTTACGTCGTTCATCCACTCACAAATGAAAAGGTCCCAGTTTGGGTTGCAAATTTCATCCTAGCTGACTACGGCAGTGGCGCTATCATGGCTGTCCCTGCTCATGATCAAAGAGACTTCGAATTTGCAAGCAAATTTAATCTACCTATAAAACCAGTCGTAAAGCCACTTGAGGGTGAGAGTGACGGCTCTAAAGCGTACTCAGAATACGGACTTGCTATAAATTCTGAGCTGATAAACGGCCTTAGCTCAGAGGATGCCAAAAGCTTTATAATAGAGAAATTTGAAAAAGATGGCCTTGGTAAAAGGATCACAAACTACAAACTAAGAGACTGGGGAATTTCTCGTCAAAGATACTGGGGTGCGCCGATACCTGTCGTGCACTGCAAATGCTGCGGCGTAGTGCCTGAAATAGAGGAAAATTTACCTATCGCACTGCCTGAAGATGTCGAGATCACAGGCGAGGGCAACCCACTTGATAAACATCCAACTTGGAAATTTACAAAGTGTCCAAAATGCGGCAAAGACGCGATCAGAGAGACTGATACGATGGATACATTTGTAGAGAGTAGCTGGTATTTTGCTAGATTTGCAAGTGATGAAAAGAGTTGGGAGCAAAAAGCGCTTGATGAAAAAAGTGTGAATTATTGGATGAATGTAGATCAGTATATCGGCGGTATCGAGCATGCGATATTGCACCTTTTATACGCTAGATTTTTCCAAAAAGTCCTAAGAGACCTTGGCTATTTAAGAGATGATGAGCCATTTGAAAATTTGCTAACTCAAGGCATGGTCTTAAAAGATGGCAAAAAGATGAGTAAAAGCAAGGGCAACGTCGTAGATCCTGATGATATCATAAATAGATATGGTGCCGATACGGCAAGGCTCTTTATCCTATTTGCCGCTCCTCCTCAAAAAGAGCTCGAGTGGAACGACAGTGCAGTTGAGGGCGCATTTAGGTTTTTAAATAGGCTTTGGGAGAAGGCACAAACTATCAAAAAGATAGATAAATTGCCTGAGATAGATCACGAAAGCTTAAATAAAGATGAGAAATTTGCAAGGCTAAAAATTTATGAAGCGCTTAAAAAATCAACCGAGGTTTTTGGCGATACATTTGCTTTTAACACTTTAATCGCTGCTTGTATGGAGGCACTAAACGCTATAAATGCGCAAGATAATGACGACGTAAATGCTGAGGGCTTTTTCATCATCTTAAATTTACTAGAGCCTATCGTGCCGCATATCGCAAATGAGCTTAGCGAAGAGCTTTTTGGTAGAAAGAATTTCACAAAGATAGCTGTGAAAGAAGAGGTCTTTGTAAAAGATAGCATCGCTCTTGCAGTTACAGTTAATGGCAAGAAAAGGGCTGAGTTTGAAGTAGCAGCAAGCGAGAGTGAGAGTGAAATTTTAAAACAAGCTAAGCAAAACGTGGCTAAATGGCTTGAAGGAAAAGAAATTTTAAAAGAGATTTACATAAAAGGCAAATTGGTAAATTTTGTCATTAAAGGATAAATTTTGAGATATTTTTTAGCGTTTTTTATTGCGATATTTATATGCGGATGTGGCTATAAACCAGTTTCAAAGATCTCGCAGGATTTGGTTGGAGATAGAGTTTATGTTGATGTTATCATCAGCAAAGAAGAGCCAAAAAATAGTGTCTGGATAAAAGATGCAGTAAAAGAGGGCATGGTTGCAAGGCTACATAAATCACTATCAAGCAAAGATAGCGCTGATACTTCGATAATTGTCTCAGTGCAAAATTTAACCTATGAAGCGATAATCTATGATGAATACGGCTATATTACATCGTATAAAGCTTTTTTAATTCTAAACTATAAAACCAAATTTAAAGATGGTCGTGTCGTAGATATACCTGCTACTGGCGAGTATGATTTTAGCGTGGCAAGACGTCAAAAAGATGTAAGATTTGCAGATAGCGTTCTTAGTGATACTCAAAAATATGAAGCCATAAAAGAGGCTTCAAAAGAGGCATTTGATGAGTACATCGCAAATTTAGCTGTAAAAGGATATAAAAATGGCAGCAGTAACCGTTAGTCAAATAGTCAAGGAAGCCTTGAGCGAGATAAAAGATCGCCATTTGATGCTAACGCCAGAAAATTACACCGAAGTTTATAATGAAATTTCTAAAAAATATGGATTTACTACCGAAGAGAGCAAAAAGATAGAAAAATATATCTCAAGGCTTGGTGATGACTATAAGGCGCAAGCTATAAGCCTTCATATAAAAACGGTTGATGAGTTTGTAGCTTTTATGACCGCTAGGCTCTCTCACGGTGCTAAAAATGGCACAGCTCAAGTGGTCGATGATAAAAAGTTAAAATCACTAAATGCCTTTGCAAGAAGAATCCTCCAAGCCATCTCTATGCTTCACAACAAAGACGCAAAAGCTTTAGCAGAGCAGGGTATGCAGCTACTTGCTAGAAGATATGATGAAAAAAATCTTGAAGAGATGTGTCTTAAATGGTTTGACTTTGTAAGCTCTTACGACACTGAATTTTTGGACTTTTTGAAATATTACGGTGTGAGAGACTTTGACGATCTAAAGACTATGAGCGCTGAGCTTGAGAAATTCTTATCTCAAAAAAATGAAAATGCAGAAGAAAACGCTTTAGTGGAGCTTTTAAATTTTGCGCTTGAGCCTTCTATTACAAAGGAGCTTGGCGAAGAGCTTAGCACCATTAGAAGTGTTTTGAAACAAAATCCACAAAGCCTAAATAGCAAAGAATTTCAAGATAAGATAAAAGGGTTTGTCGATCGCAGGATCGAAGAAGATAGAACCGAGATCATCGAAAAGGTTGGCTCATTAAATAATATCTTACAAAACATAGGTGAGAGAATTTCAGATATTGCGGCTAGCTCTCAAAGTAACTCTGTAAAAGTTCAAAATATCAAAAATGATCTTAAAAATGTAAATTTAAATACAAATAGTATTGAACATATAAAGAATATGCTTATAGAGATAGCTGGTGCCTTGGAGATCGAGAGTAAGGAGCTTGGTCTTGAGATGAATAGTAAGCAGACTACCATCTTAGAGCTTCAAAACAGAGTTGCAAGTTTAGAAAAAGAACTTGAAGCTGCAAAACTTGAGAGTAGAGAAGATTTTTTAACAAAAGTGGCTACAAAAAGGGCTTTGATGAAAGAAATTCAGCGTATTGAAGAGGCTTATAAACGCTATGGAGCAGACTATTCGATCTGCTTTGTTGATATCGACTTCTTTAAAAGGATAAACGATACTTATGGACACGAGGCTGGCGACGTAATCCTTTCTGCTGTGGCTCAAGTGCTTAAGAAAAATGCTAGAAAAGTTGATTTTGTCGGTAGATATGGTGGCGAGGAATTTGTCATTTTGCTACCAAGTACGAGCCTAAAAGATGGGGTTAGATTTGGCGAGAAGCTAAGAAGTATGATAGAAAATTTCAAATTTATCTATAAAAACGAGCGCATCAAAGTTACCATTAGCTCTGGTGTGGCGACAAGAAGTGCAAATTTAAGCGATACGATGACACTTGAGGGCGCTGATAAGATGCTATATCTTTCAAAAGAGGGCGGCAGAAACCAAGTCATGCCAAAGATAATCGAGGAAAAATGAGCCTAGCGAAATTTCTTGACGGCAAGCCACTTTACTACAAAGAGATCGACTATGGCAGGATCATAAGGGCTTATGATACGATCAAAAGCTATCTAAAGCCTTTTAAGATAATCCACATCATCGGCACAAATGGCAAAGGTAGCACAGGCCGCTTTTTAGCGCAAATTTTAAGCCAAAATGGCGCAAAAGTAGGCCACTACACGAGCCCACATATATTTAAATTTAACGAGCGATTTTGGCTAAATGGCGAGGTCGCTAGCTATGAAATTTTAGAGAGAGCTCATGAGCGTTTGCAAGCTCTTTTGAGTGATGAATACAAGATAAAAACGAGCTATTTTGAGTATATGACGCTGCTTTCTGCGGTGCTTTTTGAGGGTTGTGACTACTTTGTCTGCGAGGCTGGCATGGGCGGCGTGCTAGATGCGACAAATGTCTTTGAAAAAGAGCTAAGCATTTTTACGCCGATCGGCTTTGACCACACGGCGATATTAGGCAATAGCTTAGAAGAAATTTCACGCACGAAATTTGAAGCCATGGGCAAAAGAGCTATTTTAAATGATGAGATGAACGAGATAAGCGTTGCTATCGCAAAAGAGATCGCGAGCGATAAAAAAGCGGTTTTAAGCTTTCCAAGAGAAATTTTGACCAAAGAAAATTTAAACGAGATCACAAACTACGCAGATAAATTTAATCTTCCAGAGTTTTTGCGCTCAAATTTAACTCTAGCCTACGCAGCAGCTAAAATTTTAGATAGTAGCATAGATATCAAAAGGCTTGGCGCCTTATCGCTTCGAGGTAGATGTGAAAAGATCGATTCAAATTTATACGTGGATGTCGGTCACAACGAGCTTGGCGCTAAGGCTGTGGCTAAGAAATTTAGCCAAGAAGAGTTTAGCGGCAAGAAGCTAACGCTAGTTTATAACTCGTTTTTAGATAAAGACTTCAAGGCAGTTTTGGCGGCTCTAAAGCCGGTCATTGAGGGCGTGCTGCTTTATCACTACCACTGCGAGGGCAGGGAGCTTGGCGGAGAGCTCATAAACAAAGCGCTAAACGAGCTTGAAATTTCGCATAGAGAGTTTGAGCCAAGCGATATGAACGATATAAAAGAGGCAAAAAACGGCAAAATTTACCTAGCATTTGGCTCGTTTCACCTGGCCGAAGCCTTTTTAAAAGAGTACTATGCAAGCAAAGGTCTATGAGTATCTTTTAACACACACCCCACAAATTCTCATCTGCGAAGATGACAAAGAGGCGGCACTCTGCGCTGATGCGGCCAGTTTTGCTGGCTTTAGCGCATTTAAACTACCTGATTTTAGAGCTAAAAAGGGCGATGATCTAAGAAGCTTTAACGAAGAGCTCTTTGAAATTTCATCCGTTCTTAGCAAATACTATAAATTTGATGGCAAAAAGATCATCATAAGCCCATTTAGCACGCTTTTAAACCCACTTCCAACGCAAAAAAACTTAGAGAGCTCAACGATCAAGCTAAAAGATAATCTAAATTTAAGCGAATTTGCCGACTTGCTCATACGATTTGGCTACGAGTGCGTCGATATCGTTGAGAGCGTTGGCGAGTTTAGCATTCGTGGCGAAGTGATCGACATTTACGGCGTAAATATGGACGATCCTGTTAGAATTTTACTCTTTGGCGATGAGGTGGAGAGCATCAGAAACTACAACGCCGCCACGCAAATTAGCAATAAAGCCGAGCTAAGCGAAGCTGAGATCGTGCCATTTATCGCAAATTTGAGCAAAGATGAGTTTGAAAAAGTTAGCCAAAAGATCGAGGATATGCAAAGCGACGCCCTGGTGAGCGATCTAAATTCGCTTGGATTTTGGGCGATAGATAGCTTTAGCGACTACTTAAAAGATTTTGACTCAAAGCTTGTTAAAAAGATCGATTTTGAAATTTATGATGCGCCTGAGGAGAAATTTAAGGGCATTGAAATTTTGCCTGAGCCAAAGGTCTATAAAGACTTAGAAGTTACTTTAAATTTTGACTTTTTTGAGCTAAATAAGAGCAAAAGCATAACCGTTCTTTCAAGAAATGAGGGGCTTTTTAAGGGCTATGAGCTTGATGGCTTTGCCAACGTAAAGCTTGAAATTTCGCCCCTTGTGGTAAATTTAACCTCAAGCGACAAGATCATAGTCTCTCTTAATAAATTTGAGAAAAAAAGGCGAGTTAAACGCTCAAGTCTCGTGGTAGATGAGCTAAAAGTAAATGACTACGTCGTGCATGAAGATTATGGTATAGGCAGATTTTTGGGGCTTGAAAAGATCAAGGTTTTGGGTGCGACGAAGGAATTTGTAGTTATCGCCTACCAAAATGATGACAAGCTTCTTTTGCCGGTTGAGCATCTAAATTTGATAGATCGCTACATCGCGCAAAATGGCTCTATGGCGGTGCTTGATCGCTTAGGTAAGGCAAATTTTGCCAAGATAAAAGAAAAAGTTAGAGAAAAACTCTTTGCGATCGCCTCAAAGATCGTGGCGATGGCGGCAAAAAGGGAGCTAATCGCTGGTAAAATTTTACAAAAAGAGGATATCTCTTATCTAAATTTCGTCCAAGACGCTGGCTTTTCATATACGAATGATCAGCAAAAAGCGGTAAATGATATAAAAGATGAGCTAAAAAGCGGCAAGGTGATGGATAGGCTGCTTAGCGGAGACGTTGGCTTTGGCAAGACTGAAGTTGCGATGAATGCCATATTTACCTGCATAAAATCAGGCTTTAGCGCATTTTTCTTCGTGCCAACGACGCTTCTTAGCTCGCAGCACTACAAGACACTAAGCCAGAGATTTAGCAAATTTGGCATAAAAGTCTTTAGGCTGGATCGCTTCTCAAGTGCCAAAGAAAAATCAAGCTTGCAAAAAGCGCTAAAAGAAAATGAGCCCATAGTTTGCGTGGGTACGCATGCGCTTCTTGGCGTAAAGGCTGAAAATTTAGGGCTTATCGTTGTTGATGAAGAGCATAAATTTGGCGTTAAGCAAAAAGAGCAGCTAAAAGAAATTTCTCAGCACTCACACATCTTAAGTATGAGCGCCACACCGATACCAAGAAGCCTAAATATGGCGCTTAGCAAGATAAAAACATATAGCATTTTAGCCACTCCGCCAAGCTCGAGGCTGGATGTGAGAACAAGCGTGAGAGAGTGGGACGAAAAGGTCGTCAAAGAGGCTATCATGCGTGAGCTAAGACGCGGTGGGCAGACCTTTTACATCCACAACCACATCGCAGACATCGAGCAGACGGCAAATGAGCTAAGAAAAATTTTGCCAAAGCTTAGAATTTTGATACTTCACTCAAAGATAAATGCAAAAGTCGCTGAAGATGAGATGATGAAATTTGAGCGGGGCGAGTATGACTTGCTGCTTTGCACCAGCATCGTTGAAAGCGGCATCCACTTGCCAAATGCAAACACCATAATCGTAGAAAATGCTAATAAATTTGGCATGGCTGACCTGCACCAGCTGCGCGGTCGTGTGGGCAGAAGCGATAAGCAGGCCTACTGCTACTTTTTGGTTGAGGATAAAGATGCCATTAGCAAAGACGCGCTAAAACGACTTGTAGCACTTGAGGGCAACTCATTTTTGGGTGCTGGCTCAGTGCTAGCCTATCACGACCTTGAGATAAGGGGTGGTGGCAACATCATCGGCGAGGCGCAAAGCGGTCACATCGAGGCTATCGGCTACTCGCTATATCTAAAAATGCTAGAAGACGAGATCAACAAGCTTCTTAATCAAGACTCCGCAAAGCTTGACAAGATCGATCTAAAGCTTAGTGTGAGTGCCTTTTTAAATCAAGAATTTATAAGAGAAGATAGGCTAAGGCTTGAAATTTACAGGCGCCTTAGCAAGTGTAAAGAGGTCGCTGAGGTCTATGAGATACAAAGCGAGCTTGAGGATAGATTTGGCAAGATAGATACATTTACAAAGCAGTTTTTAGACCTTATCATCATCAAAATTTTAGCTCTAAAAGCTGGCATAAAGACGATCTCAAACAGCGAGCAAAATATACTTATAACAAAAAATGATGACGAGAAGATCAGGCTAAAGTCACGTAGCAAGGACGATGACGATGTTTTGGCTGAAATTTTGGTCTATCTAAGAAAGGATAAGAAATGATAGATTGGGGAGTAAAGTACGCAGCGATTTATAAGAGCACAAAAGGGATGTTAAAGCCTGTTGAGGATATTGATTTTGTCGATATCGACTCACTTTATGGACTAGAGAAACAAAAAGAAATTTTGCTAAAAAATACTAGAAATTTTATAGCTGGCGACGAGGCAAATCACGTGCTTCTTTGGGGCGAGAGAGGATGTGGCAAGTCAAGCCTTGTAAGGGCTGTTTTTACTAAATTCTATAAAGAGGGACTTCGCATCATTGAGATCGGCTGCGAGGATCTAAAATACCTTGGCGATATTATCGATGAGATCAGAAAAAGCGAGTTTAAATTTATCATTTTTTGTGATGATCTAAGCTTTGAAAATGGCAGCAATGAGTATAAATTTCTAAAGCCTATAATGGATGGCTCTATCCAAAAGCCGCCAAAAAACGTACTTTTATACGCTACATCAAATCGTAGACATTTAATAAGCGAGTTTAAAAGTGAAAATGAAAACTCAGAGCTAATTGACGGCGAAATCCACTACAGCGACGCAGCTCAGGAGAAAATTTCTCTCTCAGATCGCTTTGGCCTTTGGATCAGCTTTTATCAAGGCAACTACGACGAGTATCTAAAAATGGTTGATTTTTACTTTAAAGACTACGCAGGCGACAAAGATGAGCTTCACACGCTTGCTAAAAATTTCGCCACTTTAAGAGCCAGCAGAAGTGGCAGGACGGCAAAGCAGTTTTATCTAACTTTTAAAGAAAATTTAAAATGAGATCAACTGATCTGTTTTTAGCCCTGCTAAATCACAAAAGTAGAAATTTTGACGAGCTAAAATGGCCAGGCGAGGGCACTTTTGAGGTTATTTTGGGCGCTATTTTAGTGCAAAATACCAACTGGAGAAACGTTGAAAAAGCGCTGGATAATCTAAAAAAAGCAGGCAAAGATAGCCTGCAAGGCATTTGCATGCTTGAAAACAGCGAGCTTGCCACGCTTATAAAGCCAAGTGGCTTTTACAACACAAAGGCAAAACGGCTAAAGACGCTTTGCTTAGCTATAAAAAACGAATTTGAGAGCTTTGATAATTTTAAAGAAAACGCTAGTCGCGAGTGGCTCATAAGCGTAAAAGGCGTTGGCGCTGAGACTTGTGATGCGATACTTGCTTATGCTTGTGGCAAGCCTTATATGGTCGTTGATGCTTATGCGCTTAGGATAATGGCATATTTTGACTACATTTTTGAGAGCTACGACGAGGCTGCTGAGTGGTTTAGCTCGCTTGATTATGATGAAATTTATAAATTTCTTGATAGTGAGAAATTTGACGAAACTGAGGTCTTAAAGCTCTATCATGCGCTTATTTTGGAGTTTTGCAAAGAGAATTTCAAAGGCAAAATTTTAAGCCAAAGCGGACAAGAGGTGCTTGATAGCATTTAAAACTAAATTTTTATTTTAAATTTAGCGCAAATTAGGACTTTTTATGTTTTATTTTAAATTCTATGCTAAATTTACGAGAAATTTATTTTAGGAGGAGTGATGATCTACGATAACATCGTAAAAACGATCGGTAATACACCTATCGTAAAGGTTAAAACAGGTGCTGATGAAGCCGAAATTTACGTAAAACTAGAGTTTTTTAATCCAGGTGGCTCTGTAAAAGATAGGATCGCATTTAATATGATCACAAAAATGCTAGCTGATGGCACACTAAAACATGGTGACACTATCGTTGAGCCAACAAGCGGAAATACAGGTATCGGCGTAGCTATGTGCGGTGCTGCGCTTGGCTTTAAAGTGATCCTTTGCATGCCTGAGAGCATGAGTATCGAAAGACGCAAGATCGTGGCTGCATATGGCGCTCATCTTGAGCTAACTCCTGCAGCTGGCGGTATGAAAGCAGCGATCGCAAGAGCTACTGAGCTAGCTTCTCAGCCAAATCACGTAATGCTAAGCCAGTTTGAAAACAAGTATAACCCACAAGCTCACGAGCTAACAACGGCTGCTGAGATCGTGGCTGATTTTAGCAAGCTTGATGCCTTTGTAGCAGGCGTTGGCACAGGCGGCACGATAAGCGGCGTGGCAAAGGTTCTAAAAGAAAAAGGCTATGACACTAAGATCATCGCAGTAGAGCCTGAAGCATCACCAGTTTTAAGTGGCGGCAACCCAGGACCACATAAAATTCAAGGCATCGGAGCTGGATTTTTACCAAATACAATGGATATGAGCCTAGTTAGTGAAGTAGAAAAAGTAAGCAACGATGACGCACTAAACGCAGCTAGAGCGATCGCAAAGAGCGATGGCTTGATGATAGGCATAAGTGGCGGCGCTTCTTACGTGGCTGCAAAAAGAGTGGCTAAAAGACTTGGCGCTGGCAAAAAAGTGCTTTTCATAGCTCCAGATAACGGCGAGAGATACCTAAGTACAGAGCTTTACGGAGCGTAAAAATATGTGGGAGAGTCTAAAAGAGCTAGTTCAAACCGTCCGTGAAAAAGACCCTTCGGTGCATAGTTGTTGCTTTTTGGCGATACTTATAAACACTCCTGGCATCCATGCGGTTTTATTTCACAAAATTTCTCATTTTTTATATGAGAAAAAGTGGTTTTTTCTAGCTAGACTCATCTCGCAAATAGCAAGATTTTTAACGGGCATCGAGATCCACCCAGGAGCAAAGATTGGTAGGAGATTTTTCATAGATCACGGCATGGGCGTGGTTATCGGCGAGACGGCTGAGGTCGGTGATGATGTGATGATGTATCATCAAGTGACACTTGGCGGCACTGGCAAAGAGTGTGGCAAGCGCCATCCGACCGTTAAAAATGGCGTGACTATCGCCGCTGGCTCAAAGATACTTGGGGCTATAACGATCGGCGAAAATGCCAAGATCGGCGCAAACTCAGTCGTGCTAAAAAACGTCCCAGCAAACGCAACTGTCGTTGGTATACCAGCAAGAATAGTTCGAGTAAATGGGACAAAATTTGAACCAGAATTTATCATTTAAAATTTAAATTTACTCCCACTGCACCATAAAAATGCAAATTTTTGATACGGCAAATTTACTATCCACTATGTTGCCAGCGTTTTTTAGCTTTGCGCTGCCTATTATAATATTTGTCATTTTAGTAAATTTGATAACAAAATTTATCAGGAGAAAGCTGCGCCAAAAATCTTACATAAAATTTAACCAAAAAAATATAGCTGATACGTTTAGCGCAAACTTTTACTGAGGGCATAGCTTACGCTTATGAAAAAAGAGTACCGATAAAAGAAGATGTCTATTGTGATTTTTATATACCAAAAGGCAAGATTTATATAGAATTTTGGGGATATGAATATGATGAGGCGTATCTAGAAAGAGTAAAAGATAGAGCTTTATAAAAAATATAATCTAAATTTAATAGAGATAGATAACGACAAGATCAGCAACTTAGACGATCATCTGCCAAAAGAGCTTTTGAAATTTGGTGTGAGTTTAAATTTGTAGAAAAAGGGGCGAGCGCCCCTGTGATTATTTTAAAGTTTGGATGTATTCAGCTACTGCTTTTGCATCTTCATCGCTCATTGGAGTAGCGATAGGTTTCATCATAGCACCAAGACCAAATTTATTTGCTCCTGTTTTGTAGCCTTTTAGAGCTGCTTCGATAGCTGCTGCATCAAGTGATGTTAAAGCTGGAACTTTGTTATTAAAAACTTTTTCAGCTTTAGCGCCATGACAGGCAACGCATTTTTTATAGATAGTAGCGCCATCTGCAGCGAAAGCAGCAGTTGAAAGTAGTGCTGCAACACTTGAAACGATTAGTAGTTTTTTCATTTGTCATCCTTTTTAAAAAACGTGTCGGCATTATAATACAAAAATGTAAATTTGCAAGGGGCGGGTTAAAATATTTTGGCTATAATCACCAAATGATAAAAGAAACAGCCAACAAAGCACTTTTTTTAGACCGAGACGGCGTCATAAACGAAGACGCTGGATACGTTTGCGAGATCGAAGACTTTAAATTTATTGATGGCATTTTTGATGCGTTAAGAGAATTTGCTGGGGCTGGCTACAAACTCTTTGTCGTGACAAATCAATCAGGCATCGGCAGGGGCTACTACACGCAGGAGCAGTTTGACGCTCTAAACAAATTTATGCTAGAAAGCTTTAAAAAAGAGCAAATTTTCATCACCAAAGTCTATTTTTGCCCGCACGCTCCAGAGCAAAAATGCACCTGCAGAAAACCAAATCCAAAAATGATACTTGATGCTTGCAAAGAGTTTGACATAGACCTTGAAAACTCGCTAATGATAGGCGATAAACCAAGCGATGTCGAGGCTGGCAAAAGAGCGGGCGTTGGTAGAAATTTCTTGCTTGATGGCATAAATTTTAAAGATGTAAGAGATGTTTTAAATAAGCTAAAAAAGGAAAAATCACTATGAATTTAAACGGAAAAAAGATAGTTATAACTGGCGGTGCTGGCTTTATCGGCTCAGCTTTGGCGCACTATTTTGATGAAAACTATAAAGACGCTCACGTGCTTGTCGTGGATAAATTTAGAAACGACGAGACATTGAGCAACGGCAACCTAAAAAGCTTTGGCCATTTTAAAAATTTACTTGGCTTTAAGGGTGAAATTTACGCTGGCGACATCAACAACCCTAGCACGCTTGAGAAGATAAAAAACTTTTGCCCAGACGTCATCTACCACGAAGCAGCGATCTCAGACACCACAGTAAAAGAGCAAGACGAGCTAATAAAAACAAATGTAAATGCCTTTGTAAATTTGCTTGATATCTGCGAGAGTTTGGGCGCAAAGATGATCTACGCTAGCTCAGGGGCGACTTACGGCAACGCAAAGAGCCCACAAACCGTTGGCGAGTGCGAAGCACCAAATAACGTTTACGGCTTTAGCAAGCTAAGCATGGATAATATCAATAAAATTTACGCAAAGCGCGGCGTGAGCGTGGTTGGACTGAGGTATTTTAACGTCTTTGGCAAGGGCGAGTTTTTTAAAAACAAAACCGCCTCGATGGTACTTCAGTTTGGACTTCAAATTTTAGCTGGCAAGACCCCAAAGCTCTTTGAGGGCAGCGACCAGATCAAGCGTGACTTTGTCTATATTAAAGATATCATTGACGCAAATATAAAAGCGCTTGACGCGCCAAGTGGCGTCTATAACGCAGCTACTGGCAAGGCTAGAAGCTTTCAAGATATCGCTGACATCTTGCAACGCGAGATCGGCGTAAATTTAGGCAACGAATATATCAAAAACCCATTTATCGGCTCATATCAGTTTCACACAGAAGCCGACGTGGCCCCAGCTCGCGAGGCATTTGGCTTTAGCGCGACTTGGAGCTTAGAAGAGGCGATAAAAGACTACTTGCCAGAGATAAAGAGAATTTATAAGGAAGAGTTAAATGGCTAATAGAGTTAAAATTTTAGTCGTCGGTGATCTCATGCTAGATCACTACATATGGGGCAGTTGTGAGCGCATCTCGCCTGAAGCGCCAGTGCAAGTTGTTAAGATAAATAACGAAACCTACACGCTTGGTGGCGCTGGTAACGTGGTGCGAAATTTACTCTCTCTTGGCGCAAATGTGAGCGTAACTAGCGTCTTAGGAGATGATGAGGCTGGCAAAAAGATAAGAGAGAAGCTTGCTGAGCTAAATGTAAAAGATGAGCTGATACTCACTGAAAAAGGGCGTGAGAGCTCGATAAAAAGCCGCATCATGGCATCACACCAGCAAGTTGTCAGGGTCGATAAAGAGAGCGTTGTCAAGATAAATTTAGAAGATGAGCTTGTCTTAAAGGTCAAAGAAAACCTTGCAAATTTCAAGGCCGTCTTGCTAAGTGACTACGGCAAAGGTGTGCTTAGCGAAAAGGTCTGCCAAGAGATCATAAACGAGTGCGTGAGGCTAAATATTCCAGTTCTCATAGACCCAAAAGGCAGCGACTACTCAAAGTATAAAAACGCAACCCTTCTAACGCCAAATAAAAAAGAGGCGAGCGAGGCTACAAATTTAAAGATAAAAGACAAGGCTGAGCTTGAAAAGGCGATAAAACAGCTAAAAGACGAGCTAAATTTGACCTATTCGATCATCACGATCTCAGAAGAGGGCATCGCGCTATATGATGATAAATTGCACATCTTTGCGGCAAAAGCAAAAGAGGTCTTTGACGTCACTGGCGCTGGAGATACGGTGCTAGCTACACTTGGCTACATGCTAGCAAACGGGGCAGATATAAAAGAGGCGATAAAGATAGCAAACCTCGCAGCAGCCGTCGTCGTGGCAAAGATCGGCAGCGCAACGACTAGCTTTAGCGAGATCGAACAGCTGCTAAATAGCTCATTTGGAGCAAATTTTGAGCATAAACTAAAGAGTCTTGAGGAGTTAGAAGAAATTTTGAGCCAAAAGGACAAGAAAAAGGTCGTTTTCACAAATGGCTGCTTTGATATCTTGCACGCTGGACACGTAAAATACCTAGCGCGCGCAAGGGAGCTTGGCGATCTTTTGGTTGTCGGGCTAAATTCAGACGCTTCAGTTAAGAGGCTAAAAGGCGAGGCAAGGCCTATAAACTCACAAGAGGATAGAGCCTGCGTGCTAAGCGGGCTAGGATTTGTCGATTATGTCGTGATATTTGATGAGGATACGCCTTTAAATTTGATAACAAAGATAAAGCCTGATGTGCTTGTAAAAGGGGCTGACTACAAGGGCAAAGAGGTCGTTGGCAGCGAGATCGTAAAAGAGGTCATGCTGATCGACTTTGTCGAGGGCAAAAGCACAACAGGGATAATAAAAAGGATAAAAGATGCTAAAAACGATGATAAAAAATGAGCTTGAGGCTCACCAAAAGACATTTAGCGAGCATGTAAATTTGCTAGGTAGCTTGGAGCGTGCTTGCCAGATGGTGGCTGATACGCTAAAAAATGGCAAAAAGGTGCTCATATGCGGTAACGGCGGCTCTGCGGCGGACGCTCAGCACTTTGCAGCCGAGCTAACTGGCAGATATAAAAGTGAGCGCCAACCACTACCAGGCATCGCGCTAACTACTGATACTTCGGCACTTACGGCCATTGGTAACGACTACGGCTTTGACTATGTTTTCTCACGCCAGTTTGAGGCCTTAGCTCGCTCTGGCGACTTGCTCGTGGCGATCTCAACAAGCGGCAACAGCAAAAATGTCCTTGAAGCTATAAAAAGTGCCAAGAAAATGGGCGCATCAGTGCTTGGACTTAGCGGCAAAGGCGGTGGTGCGATGAATGAAGGTTGCGATCTAAATTTAGTCGTTAGCTCAAGCGATACGGCAAGAATTCAAGAGTCGCACATATTTTTTATACACACGATCTGCCAGGCCGTAGACGAGGCTTTTAGGGGCTAAAATGCAAGAAGTGATGGATAAATTTTTAAGTGATCCTAGCGAGAAAAATGAAATAAATTTGATATCGGCTTTAAAAAAGGCTACTTTTTTTGCTCCGGTGCTTTTAAACCAAGCGCTCGCAAAGCCTGATGGTGGCGTAGTCTATGAGGAGGAGGGCTCAAATATTAAATTTATCCTGCTTGAAGATGAAGGCGAGAAGCTTAGCTATTTTCCAGCATTTACAAGCAAAGAGGCGATGAAGCTTTGGCGAAACGACAGCGAGCAAGAGAGCATAGAGATAGGGCTAAAAGAGTATCTTGCGATGCTAAAAGAGAGCAGTTATGCTGGCGTCGTGGTGGATGCTTTTAGCTATGACTTTGTGCTAAAAAGAGAGCTGATAGAGAAAATCCTCGCCTAGTGCGTAATAAGATTTATAAAATTTTACGCATTATTTTATGCAAATGGCTTTGATGAGGTAGATTTTGAATTGCTGGTCTGTTTAAATTTGTTTTAAGGGCTAGCTTTTTGTTATGTTCGACGTTTTTTATAAATTTGGCTTTTTGGACGCGTTTATTAAATTTGATATTGTAGATGAGCTAAATTTAATAAGCTACAAATTTCACTATCTAGTTTATAAAATTTGGTTTCATATATCAAATTTACGCCTTTATTATTGGTAGTAAAATTAAATTTAATATACGATATTAAAGCCAAAAGAGCGCTATGAATTTTAAATTTAAGTTGAAGACGGCAGCTATCCTGCAACAAAGATATGTGGATCAATTTAGAGTTTTGTTGCTTGAGAAATTTACATCGCAGATGATTTTTTTGGCTGTTTTAAAACGGCTATGAAGTTAAATTTATTCGATGATGCTTTAAATTTGGCTCTTGATAGATTAAATTTGACTTTTGGTATAGAAAATTTGCAGGTTTTGTGCCATATTTGCCAAGATTGAAGTGAGTATTTGCCTGAAAACCTGAGTAAATTTGCTACTTAAGACTTTAAATTTTTACTTATCAGATTAAATTTGTAGTTAAGTTTAAGCCCCAAAAATAGTTGTAAGAAACTAAAAAATAAATAAATTTACCGATAGAAATTTTAAATTTTGCAGATTTAACGCTTTAGTGTGAGGATCATAAGGGTAAAATTTAGCGTTAAAAACTTTAATTTTGCTCTTTTGTGGATTAAATTTATAGCCTTTATACTCTAAATTTAAATGCAAAAGCAGTTTATCTCAGAGATAAAAAATAGCCAAAACCAAATTCGCAGTTTTTCTCTAAATAGTAATGTTAGCGGGTTCTTTAGTTTAAGGGTTGGAGCAAAGTTTAGTTTTAAATTTGACCTTTGTAGATTAAATTTGCAGATAGAAATTTAAATTTTTGCAGACTTGTTAAGATTGTTGTAGAAAAATTTGGTGATAAAAAGTTTAAATTAGCCTTTAGCAGATCAAATTTAGAGCCTAAAATGCTCTATCTACTAAAAAATTTAGAAAGATTTTCTATTTGAATGCCCTTTGCAAATAAATAGCCTCTATTTATCGCTGGGAGCTTTAAAATTCTAGCTTTTTCTTTAAATATTTTTGGCATTACGGCTTTGCAAAATGGCGTTACCAAAACAAATTCATTAGCGTAGCCAACGGCGATCTTGCCACTTAGCACCACACTTGTTTGCTTTGCTAAATTTGCACTTAGCTCATCTTTTTGAGCCTTGCTTAAAAGCACATTTAGCTCTTTTGCTGCCATATCGACGCCCCGCACAACGTTACTATCATTTTTTATAATGAAAATTTCATCATCCGTTTTTGTGATATTTGGCAGCAGGTTTTGCCTATCAGCCTCCAAAAACTCAAAGCTTTTTTTCACGCCGCTAAAATACTTGTCCAAAAACGGCTCACTAAAATTTAGCCTCACAAAGCTTCTTTTAATCTTGCCATCTAAATTTGTCTCATCGACAAAGTAGCGCAAGCCTCGCTCGTCAAGGTAGTTTTGAAGCTCTTTTTTGCGTAAATTTAAAAGCGGTCTAACCAGCCAAAAGCGCTCTCTCTTCTCAAGCTCACTCATACCAAAGAGCTCTTTTAGCCCAGCGCCCTTGCCAAGCTGCATCAAAAACCACTCAAATTTATCGTCAAATTGATGCGCTAGGATCAAATTTTCATAGCCAAATTTTTGGCAAATTTCACCAAAAAACTCATACCTCGCCTCGCGAGCATTTTTTTCAAAATTTGACTTACCTAAATTTACGCTTTTTATGTAGATCTTTTTGCCAAATTTGCTGGCAAGCTCTTTGGCACTTTCAACTTCAAATTTACTCTGCTCTCTGGCGTTGTGATCGACTATGGCTAGATCAAATTTAACCCCAGCCTCGTGTAGAATATAAAAAAGTGCGGTGCTATCGATGCCGTGCGAGAAGGCGAGCAGGTTTGCGCCAGCGCTTAGCCTACCAAGCACATTTTGGCTTATCATTTTGCTTTTTTGACGATGGTGGCGACAAGCTTTTGATCAACCACGTCGCTGACCTCGCAAAGGTAGAGCGAGCCGATCTCAAGCTCTTTTACGTCGCTTTCATTGATCAAAATTTCGCCGTCTATATCTTTGTCCCAGATATCTTTTTTGGCAGCGTAAAACATCTCGCCCTCGCTGCTAATGCCCTCAAGCGATGCGTAAATTTGCTTGCCAAGCTCTTTTTGCAAGCTCTCATTTATCGCTTTTTTGGTGATCTTTTCTATCTTGCTTAGTCTTTTTGAGATGATCTTGGCTGGGATTTGCTCCATTTCAAAAGAGGCTGTGTCCTCTTCTTTTGAGTAGGCAAAGGCTGAAATTCTATCAAATTTAAACTCTTCTAAAAATTTACAAAGCTCTTCAAAATCCTCCTCGCTCTCGCCTGGATGTCCCACGATGACGCCAGTTCGCAAGAATGAATTTTTGGCATTTCTCATCAAATTTAAAAGCTCTTTTATCTTTTTAGAACCACTTCCACGCTTCATTATCTTTAGCATATTTTCGCTGATGTGCTGGATTGGCATGTCAAAGTAGTTGTGAAAGATGGGCGAGGCAATGATACGCGAAACAAGCTCCTTGCTGGTCGTGCTTGGGTAGAGATAAAGTATCCTAGCACTCCTTACGCCTTCTATCTTTTCTATCTCGTCTATTAAATTTATTAGCCCGTCGCTAACGCCCTGATCGCGCATATATGAGCTTGAGTCTTGGGATAAAAAGCTAAAGTCGTAGTAGCCTTTTTTGACTAGATTTTTGACCTCATTTACGATGTTTTCAAGCGAGCGTGATTTTAGCTTGCCCTTAAATGTCGGTATCGCGCAAAAGCTGCATTTTTGGTTACAGCCCTCTGAAATTTTGATGTAGGCGTGGTAGTTTGAGCCAGTTATCACACGCTCTTCGTTTGCTTGCAGATAAGTTTCTGGACTAAATAAATTTTGCTTTTTTAAGATGATCTCGTCGATCTTGTCATAATCAGCCACGCCAGTAAAGAGATCGACTTCAGGTAGCTCTTTTATGAGCTCATCTTTGTAGCGCTGCATAAGACAGCCAGTCACTACCAACAAAGAGCCATTTTTACGTGCTTCGTGCATCTCAAGTATGGTTTGGATGCTCTCTTCTTTGGCGGATTTGATAAAGCCGCAGGTATTTACTATGATGACGTCGGCGTCGCTGATATCGTCCGTGATATCGTAGTTTTGTAAGCGCCCTAGCATGATCTCTGAATCAACTAAATTTTTATTACAACCAAGTGAGATAAGATGAAGTTTTGGCATTTTTAGATCCAGATGTTGTCTATTAGCCTAGTTTTGCCAACATAGGCGGCTACTAAGATGATGGTGTTGCCTTTTTCTACCTTTGAAATTTCATTTAAATTTCTATCCGTAACTGCGACGTAATCAACCTTTAGTGGCTCTAAAACCTCAAGCATATTTGCCTTGATCTCACTTGCGTCTTCTTCGCCGTTTTGGATCAAATTTTGCGCTTTATTTAGCGACCTTGAAAGTCTTAGTGCGTTGCACTTATCTTCGTCGCAGATATAGACATTTCTGCTTGAAAGTGCTAGGCCGTCTGGCTCTCTAACGATATCGCAAGCTACTAGCTCGATGTTTAAGAAAAATGTCTTTATCATATTTTGCACGATGATGAGCTGCTGTGTGTCTTTTTTGCCCATATAGACGCTATTTGCACGAGTTAGGCGAAATAGCTTATTTAGCACTCTTAAGACGCCATCAAAGTGCCCAGGCCTAGTTTTGCCCTCTAAGATGGTCGAAAGCTTCTTTGGAGCGACGATGAGAGGCTCATCTTCAAAGTAAAGCTCGTTAGCATCTGGAATAAAGATAGCGCTAACGCCGTTTTGCTCGCAAATTTGGATATCGCTTTGCTCTTTTCTTGGGTATTTGTCCAGATCTTCACCTGGTAGAAATTGAGTTGGATTTACAAACGTTGAGACGATGCTTATCTCATTTTCGCTCACGCATTTTTTTATAAGGCTAACGTGTCCGTTGTGAAGTGCGCCCATAGTCGGGACAAAACCGATCTTACCGCTTGCATTTTGGACAAAATTTTCAAGCTCTTTTATAGTTCTTATGATCTGCATATTTGACTCTTTTTATCTAAATTTTAACTTGGCATTGTAACAAAAAAGGATTAAAAGGGCGTAAATTTAAAAATGTAAGCAACTTTTGGCTAAAATCGGCAAAAATTTATGGAGAAAAACTTGGATAGTTACGAATACAACGAGCTTTTAAAGAAGCTACAAACAAAAGTTGAAAACATAGGCTCTATCGTAAAGCCTGATGATATCAAAGCCAGACTAAAAGAGATCGAGGCTATAGAGCAAGACCCTGACTTTTGGCAGGATATCGCTAAAGCTGGGGCGCTAAATAAAGAAAAGACAAAAATTTCAAATATGCTTGCTAAATTTAGTGACGCCAACCAAGCAGTTAGCGACGCAAAGGAGCTTTTTGAGTTAGCAAATTCTGAAAATGACGAGGAGACTATAAATTCTTTATTTGAAGATGCTAAAAATTTAGATGAAAAGATAGTAAATTTAGAAATTTCTATGCTTTTAAGTGGCGAAGATGACGGCAAAAACGCGATCGTATCGATCCATCCTGGAGCTGGTGGCACTGAGAGCAACGACTGGGCGAGCATGCTTTATAGGATGTATCTTAGATTTTGCGAGCGTGAGGGCTTTAAGGTTGAGACTCTTGACTTTCAAGAGGGCGAAGAGGCGGGGCTAAAGGACGTGAGCTTTATCGTAAAAGGTGAAAATGCTTATGGTTACTTCAAGGCAGAAAATGGCATCCACAGGCTCGTTCGCACAAGCCCATTTGATAGCGCAGGACGCCGCCACACAAGCTTTTCTAGCGTCATGGTGAGCCCTGAA